>ERZ795058.242-NODE-242-length-90246-cov-8.757348_pt1 | contig 90246 bp, 79 predicted proteins | sample MGYA00375142_ERZ795058 | MGnify/ENA primary metagenome ERZ795058 (study PRJEB30187, sample SAMN05720210) | activated sludge metagenome | isolation source: anaerobic digester from wastewater treatment plant | place: Japan | collected 2015-04-20 ... | reverse complement strand
CAGCGACTTCTACCGTGTGAAGGTAGCACTCTCCCGCTGAGTTAACCGCCCAAGCCAGTCGTCTATAACCCATCCGGAGGCATAGTTCAAGAAAAAAACTGCAGCGCTTGACATGCCGCTCCATCTTGGATAGTCAGGATTCATGCAGGCCGATATCGATGCCGTCCGGGAGAGACTTCGGGACGCGAAAAGGGTCGTCGTCCTCACGGGGGCCGGCGTGTCCGCGGAAAGCGGCATTCCGACTTTCCGCGGTGAAGGCGGCCTCTGGCGCAACCACCGGGTGACGGACCTCGCCACGCCGGAAGCCTTCGCGCGCAATCCCGCACTGGTCTGGGAATTCTATAACTGGCGACGTATGGTCATCAGCAAGGTGGACTGCAACCCCGCCCACCGCGCGCTGGCGGCGATGGAAAAAGGCCCGGCCGATTTCGCGCTGATCACGCAGAACATCGACGGCCTCCATTTCAGGGCCGGAAGCCGGAACGTCCTGGAAATCCACGGCAACATCTGGAAGGTCCGCTGCACGTACTGCGGCGACGTTCACCTGGAGCAGGAGCCGGACTTCGGAACGGCGCCGGCTTGCAGGAAATGCGGCGCACCGCTCCGCCCCCACGTCGTCTGGTTCGGCGAAGGCCTGGACCCCCGTCTCCTGGACACCGCCTACCGTCTTTCCGCGTCCTGCGACCTGATGTTCGTCATCGGGACATCGGCCGTCGTCCAGCCGGCCGCGTCGTTCCCCTTCGCCGCGAAATCCGCCGGCGCCTTCGTCGTCGAGATCAACCCGGAGCGCACACCCCTCGCTGGGGCCGTCGATCTTGCCCTGGCCGGCAAAGCCGGGGAAATCGTCCCGCAACTCGTTCGGCCCTGAGCGATTTCAATACAAGCCCTTCTCTGTCCTTGCGATGCGAAGCCGAGGCAATCCATAGTCACGGACGAGATTGCCGCGTCGCTGCGCTCCTCGCAATGACCCTCTGTTCAGGGCAGGGGGAATCCAGCGCCTTGAAAACTTCTTCCCGTGATACACAGAGAACTGGCCCTCCGCCGCAGCCTGACCTCGCGGAAGCGCGGGCGGGGGTGACACAAACCTGTCATTCCTGAGAAAGCACCCGCGTCGAGTCTTTCAGGCTGTTCAAGAACGCCTGACAAAAAAGGCCGCAGCCCGTGAAGGCTGCGGCCTGCGTCAGGGGAAACTGGGACTACAGCAGCTCATAGATTCCGGCGGCTCCCATGCCGCCACCGATGCACATGGACACGATTCCCCGTTTCGCCTTGCGGCGTTTCAACTCGTGCAACAGCTGCGCCGTGAGCTTTCCGCCCGTCGCGCCCAGTGGATGCCCGAGCGCGATCGCCCCGCCGTTGGGGTTGACGTCGCCCGCCGCCCAGCGGTCTTCGATTCCGACCACGCGGCAGGAATAGATCGCCTGGGAGGCGAAGGCCTCGTTGATCTCGAAGACATCGATGTCTTTCGTCGTCAGGCCCGCCATCTTCAGGACCTTGGGAATGGCGTATGCCGGTCCCACGCCCATCTCCTCGGGCTTGCACCCGGCGACGGCGAAATAGGCCAGGCGCGCCATCGGCTTCAGGCCGAGGGCCTTCGCCTTGTCGGCACTCATGACGAGGGCGAAGGCCGCGCCGTCCGTCATCTGGGAGGCGTTGCCCGCCGTGACCGACCCACCCTGTTTGAAGGGCGATTTCAATTTGCTGAGATCCTCGATCGTCGTCGGCCAGCGCACGCCGTCGTCGGTGTCGAAAATCACCTGTTCGCGGATCCGCTTACCATTCTTCGCCTTCTTGTACTTCCAGGCTTTGATGGGAATGATCTCTCCCTTGAACTTCCCGGCCTTGATCGCCTCGTACGCGCGGCGGTTGCTCTCCACGCCGAACTTGTCCTGATCCTCGCGGGAGATCTTGTAGTTGGCCGCCACGTTCTCGGCCGTGACGCCCATGGAGACGTAGGTGTTCGGCATCGTGCCCCAGCCCCAGTCGGGGTGGGGACGGAACAAGGCGCCGCCCATGGGGATGTGGCTCATCGTTTCGATGCCGCCGGCGATGGCCACGTCCATCCAGCCCGCACGGATCTTCGCCGTCGCGTCAGCGATCGCCTGGAGGCCCGACGAGCAGAAACGGTTGACGGTCATGCCGCAGGAGGTAACGGGCAGGCCGGCGCCGAGGGCGACGACGCGGCCGAGGTTCATGCCCTGTTCCCCCTCCGGAAAGGAGCAACCGCAGACGATGTCGTCGACGTCTTCGGGCTTGAGGGCGGGAACCCTCTCCAGAAGGCCCTTGATGACCTGGATTCCGTACTCGTCTCCCCGGGTTCCGGAGAGCCCTCCTCTCTTGTAACGACCACCGGGACTTCTTACGGCATCGATAATCACAGCATCGCTCATGACATTCCTCCTTCTTTTCCATGGCCGCGCCGCGGGCCCCCGAGGGACGACGGATCGGGCGCAGCGGTCGAGTTCGAGCCCTAGTTACGCAACGGCTTGCCCGTGTTGAGCATGTGCATGATCCGGTCCTGGCTTCTCTGCTCCCCGCAAAGACTCAGGAAGGCCTCCTTTTCCAGTTCCAGGATCTCCTGCTCCGTAACCAGCGTCCCCTCGGGGCAATCGCCGCCTGAGAGGACATAGGCGACCTTCCGCGCCACATGGATGTCGTATTCCGTCGCGAATTTCCCGTGTTGGAGATTGTAAGCGACCGCCTCGGCCATGCCGCGGAAGTTCTCGCCCATCACGGGAATCAATGCCGGCTGCGGCTTCTTGTAGAATTTGGACAGCCCGAGTACGACCTGTTTGGCGTCCCAGAGCTGCTGATCGCGGTTCAGGCTGATCTGTTCGGTCTTGCGGATGTAGCCCAGTTCCATCGCCTCGACCGCGCTTGTCGCGACCTTGGCCATGGCGATGTTCTCGAAGGCCTTGGAATAGATCTGCTGCAGGTTCATGCCTTGCTCGACGACGCCGTCCGGGAGTCCCTCGGTCAGCCGTACCATGATCTCCTTGCAGCCGCCGCCAGCGGGAATCACGCCGACCCCCACTTCCACGAGGCCCATGTAGGTTTCCCCGCAGGGTTGACACCGGGCCGCATGCATCGCCATCTCGCAGCCGCCGCCGAGGGCCAGGCCCGCGGGCGCGCTGACGACGGGTTTTGCCAGGTATTTCATGCGCATGTTGGCGTTCTGGAAGGCGGTGATGAGGTTTTCGAGGACGTCCCAATCCCCCTTCTGGATCGCCATGAGAACCTTGAAGATGTTCGCACCGGCGGAGAAGTTGGGCGCATGGTTCCCGACGACCATGCCGACGAAGTCCTTCTCCACGATGTCGCAGCTCGCGAAGATCATCTCGATCATCTGATCGTCGACGGCGTTCATCTTCGTGTGGAATTCCAGACAGGCCACGCCGTCGCCGATATCGACGAGCGATGCGGCGGCATTCTCCTTGACCAGCTTCTTGGCACTCTTGAGGGCGGGCAGGACAATGATCTTCGGGTTCGCTTCGATCAGGACATAGCCCTTCTTCTCGAAATCGTAGCAGTACAGACCGTCCTCTTTTCTCTGGTAGAACGACTCGAAGCCCTTCTTGAGCATTTCGTCGATCTTCTTCGGGACCTTCTTCTTCATCTTCTTCATGATCTCGACGGCCGCGCGCACCCCGACGGCGTCCCAGGTCTCGAAGGGGCCGAGGGCGTGGTTGTATCCCCACTTCATCGCGTTGTCGATGGCGACGATGCTGTCGCAGATCTCGGGAACGCGGTTCGCAGCGTAGATGAAGTTGTTGCAGAGGTATTCCCGCGCCACCTCGCCGGCGACGTCGTCCGCGAAGAACACGGTCTTCAGGGACGCTGCGGGGCCCTCATCGGATTTCTTCTTCGCCGCACCGATGGAATCGAAGCGGGGCTTCGTGACGGGAAGGTATTCCATCTTCGTGTAATCGAGGTAGAGTTTCTCGCTTTTGCCCTTGGCGTCTTTCGTCCTCTTGTAGAAGCCCTGCTTGGTCTTGTTTCCGAGCCACTTGAGCTCCATCATCTTGTTCATGAAGTCGACGGGCACAAAATATTCTCGCATCTCGTCGTCGGGGACCGCCTCGTAGAGGTTCTTCATGACATGGTAGCCCGTATCGAGGCCGACCAGGTCCAACGTCCCGAAGACGGACGATCCGGGACGGCCCAGGGCCTTGCCGATGATCGCGTCCAGTTGCTCGACGGTGAGGTTCTTCTCGATCGTGATGCGGATCGCATTGGAGATGTCGAAGACGCCGATCCGGTTGCCCACGAAATTGGGGACGTCCTTGCACACGACGACGCCCTTGCCGAGGACGTCCTCACAGAAGCGGATCATGAAATCGACGACTTCCTTCCGGGTCTCCTTGCCGGGGATGATTTCGAGGAGTTTCATGTAGCGCGGCGGGTTGAAAAAGTGGGTCCCTAGGAAATTCTCCTTCAGCTTCGGCCAGAAATTCGCGGAGATGTCCTTGATGGGGATCCCCGAGGTGTTCGTGGTGACGATGCAGCTCGGCCGCACCACTTTCTCCACCTTCGCGAACAGTTCCTGCTTGATCTTGAGATTCTCGACAACCACCTCGATGACCCAGTCGACGTCCTTGAGCCACCCGAGGTTGTCTTCGAAATTGCCGATCCGGATCATGCCGGCGTTCTTTTTGGTGTAGAACGCCGTCGGCTTCGCCTTCTGGATCCCGGCGAGGCCGTTGGCGGCGAAGCGGTTTCTCCATTCCGGGCTCTTTTCCGTCAGGCCCTTTTTCTTGTCTTCGTCCGTCAGTTGAAAGGGGATGATGTCCAGCAGATAGCAGTCGATCCCCGCATTCGTCAGGTGTGCCGCGATCGTGGCGCCCATGACGCCCGCGCCCAAAACAGCAGCTTTCTTGATTTCATATCCCATAAAGCTCCTCCTCTTCCGGCTTGTAAGCGTGCCGTCCCTGCCCGAAGGGCGGCGCACGACGAACCGCCGCCTTTCGGTTCACGGCCGTCAAACGGTGAAAGATTCGTCCGCCATTTCGATGGGGATCTTCTCGCCTGTCTTGATGGACTCGCATCTCGCCTTCACGGTTGCCAGCGTCTCGGCGGCGAAGAACTTCGCTGAGGCGATCTTGCCCGCGTAGAAAGCCGCATCCTTGTCTTCACGGAGCAGCGCCCGTTTCTTGCCAATGGATTCTTCGATGCCTTTTTCCGCGTAAAGCGCGTTGAGTTTCTGCTGGGCGATCGTGCCTGCCTGCAGCAGGAAATGACCCAGGACCACATCGCCGAAGAGGTCGAGGTAAGGCGAGGCGTTCAGGATCGGCAGCAGGAAGCTGGCGCTCTTCCCCCAGCCCGCGAAGGTCATGGTTAGGTCGATAAGGGCATTGTTGGCCTCTTCCAGCTTCTCCGCATATTTCTTGAGTTCCGGCAGTTGTTTTGCCTTCGCGATCGTTCCGGCGATTTCGCCTACCAGGTTCATGACGTTCATGCCCTTCTTCTGGCCGAGTTTCCTGCCCACCAGATCGAGGCACTGGATGCCGTTGGTGCCTTCATAGAGCGTGGCGATCTTGCAGTCCCGCATGTACTGCTCGACGGGGTACTCGCTGCAGTAGCCGTAGCCGCCGTAGATGTCGATGGCCTTCGAACAGACCAGCATGGCGACGTCGGACGAGTAGGCCTTGCAGACCGGCGTCAACAGTTCGACAAAGCCGTTCCACCTGTCGGCTTCCGCCGGATACGCCTTCGCCATGTCCATGCAGTAGGCCACGAAGTAGTTCATCGCGCGCATTCCCTCGACGTAGCATTTCATGATCATGAGGTCGCGCCGCACGTCCGGGTGCTGGATGATGGGCACGGCCTTGGCGTCGGGGTTCTTCATCTCCCAGACCGGCGTGCTCTGGATGCGCTCCTTGGCGTACTGCACGGCGTGCTCGTAGGCGGCCGAGGAATGTCCCAGTCCCTGCATGCCGACTTCGAGGCGCGCCTCGTTCATCATGTGGAACATGATCCGCATGCCCTCGCGCTCCCTGCCGAGAAGTTCGCCGATGCACTTGCCGTCGTCGCCGAAATTCAGCGTGCAGGTCGCCGACCCTTTGATCCCCATCTTGTGCTCGATGTTGCCCGTGCGGACGTCGTTGAACTCGCCGATGCTGCCGTCATCGTTCACGCGGTATTTCGGCACGATGAAAATGGAAATGCCGCTCGTGCCGGGGGGATCGCCCTCAATGCGGGCCAGGACGGGATGGACGATGTTCGGCGCCAAATCGTGGTCGCCGCAGGAGATGAAGCACTTCGAACCGGTGATAAGGAATTTCCCGTCGGGCAGGCGCTTCGCCGTCGTTTTCAGCGCCCCGACGTCGCTCCCCGCACCCGGTTCGGTCAGGCACATGGTACCCGTCCACTCTCCGGCGAACATCTTGAGCATGTATTTGTTCTTCTGCTCCTCCGTCCCGAATTTTTCGATGAGACCCGCTGCGCCGTGCGTCAGGCCGGGATACATGAGGAAGGCGAAATTGGCGGCATAGCAGGGCTCCAGGTTGGCCGTCGCCATCACATACGGCATTCCCTGTCCACCCACTTCCGGCGGCTGCGCCATGCAGAGCCAGCCGTTCTCCACATACTTCCGGTAGGGACCGTGAAAGCAAGCGGGTACCGTCACCTTTCCGTCCTTAAGGGTGCAGCCCTCGCGATCCCCGACGCTGTACGTGGGCAGGATCTCGTTCACGGCCATCTTTTCCGCCTCATTGAGCGTCATGAGGAGGATGTCTTTCGAAAAATCCTTGAACAACTCAGACTGGAAGAGCTTGTCGATGTCCAGCTGCTCCAGCAGAACGAAGTGTTGATCCCTCATGTTCACCAAACCGTTGCTCATACTGACCTCCTTCTTCCCTTCCGTTGGGTTTCCCTCGTTCCCCTCAAGCCGGTCAAGATCATTCCGGGACGGACAACCGAACGCCATGGACGGGCTTCCACGGCGTCTGCCCTGATTGCGTTGCCCGCGCGGGCTTACCGGCACGTCCCCCTTACTCGCAGAATGAAAGGTTCACCCTGCGTCTGTGTTCCCATGGAGATGAAAATGGAAGTTCGCCCCGCAGCTCAAGTCCTTATCGGACTTATTCTCTGCTCCTCAGTCCCTTGATCAGGATCTCCAGACTCGTCCTGACCGTCGACCTTATCCGCTCTTCCCGCTTTGCTTCCCTGCCCGCGAAGAAGTAGAGCGAGATGATTCCGTTGAAAAGCCCCCAGATGGCATTCCGCGTGTTCCGGATATTGAGGTCCGCCGGATATTCGCCGCTGCTGACGCCGTGCTGCAGAATTTCCTCGATGACGGCGATGGACTTATTCGTTGTTCGGATGAGATGCTCTCCGACTTCTTCGGAAAGGTTCATGCGGTCGAGCCGCACCATAAAAGTCATGAGAATCCGGAACAGCTCCTTGTCGTTGAGAAAGAAGTCCACGTAGACATCCGCCAGCTTCAGGAGCATGTCGGAAGCCCTGCCGCCCTGCTCGATGACCTTTGCGGTATTGGCGTGAAACTGTTCGATGTCGAGCAGCAGGATCTGCGCGTAGATCTCTTCCTTGCTGTCGAAATGCAGATAGATCGATCCCTTGCTGAGTTCAGCCTTCTTTGCGATGCTGTCCACCGTGACGGGACGGAACCCTCTTTCGAAGAAGAGTCTCCGCGCAGCGTTGAGGATGGCATGGCGCCGGTTTTCCTTTTCCCGAATTCTTCGTTCCCGGAGTCCCAAGTCGCCCCCCTTTCTACGCAGCAGATGCGCGGCGGAACTGTGAGATGAAGCAGAGGATATGATTGTGATTTCCGACTCTTAACTTGAACTTTGGTCAATATATGACCGATGGTCATATGCAAGGTAACGCATCTTTCCGGTCGTGTCAAGAAGAATTACGGGTTTGTGGATGAATCCGGCGGCGAGCACATTCCCCGCAGCTTGCTGCGGGGTAAGCGAGCGAATGATGTTCAAGATCCCTTCCTTGGGGATCGAAGATTCTCCGGAGCTTGCTCCGGAGAATCTTCAATTGCGGGCAGGGAACCGGTCCGGCGCGAAAGACAGCGTGATCGAGTTCAGGAAATGGTCATCGGCAGTGAAAGAGGAATTTTGTGTGTTCGGCCGAATGCCTGGCGTCGACGGCCTCGAAGGCGGTGTCGACGGGCCTGTCGGCGAAGCTGTGACGGACGGCAGTGATGATGGCGGCAAAGACGAGGAGAAACAGGACGATTCCAATCAATACCTTTCTTTCCACGGGACTGTCCTCTCCTTTCCTTCGATGCTCTGTCCTGGACCGCACGGGCGCCGCGGCAATGCCCCCCGGAAACAGTATCCGATCTGATTTCTGAATACAGGACTGGAAGGGAAACGGCCATCGGGAAGATACGAAGGATCGGTTTCGAAAAACCTTGCAGGACGCTTCGAAAAGACCGACGGCGCGGGCAAACCGTCTGTTCCGAGGAGGCGCTCGGCGGAGTTCCATGACGACGGCACGCCCGTGCGCCGGAAAACATGGGGCTTCCCGGCGCCTGCGCGGCACAATGGAGCGAAGGAACGAACTCCCCCGCTCCATCATGGGTCAGACACACGCATCGGCAGTCGCGTCCGTCCGGAGTATCGCGGAATCGTTTTTCACCCGCGACTTATGCCTTGACGAGCATGACCCGCCCCTTTGCGCCCCGCGAGACGCGGTCGGCCACGCTGCCCATCAGTTGCTTGAGGAATCCCGTTTTTCCGTGGGTGGCAATCACGATGAGGTCGATCTTCTTTTCCTGCTCCTCCTTCAAAATCTCTTCGGCAGCCGCCCCCAACCTCACATCGACACTGACCTGCACATCCTTCGCCCCCGGAAATTTCGCCAGGTCCTCCTTAAGCTTCTTCTCCGAAGATTCGAGACTGGTCTTTCTGTATTCGTCGACCATTTCGGACGTCAGGCAATACTCCGCAGCGCACTGCTGGATGTCGCCTACGACGTGCAGCAGATAGACCTGGGCATGAAACTGCTTTGCCAGGGAAAGAGCCTCCTCCACGGCCTTGTTCGCGTACTGCGAAAAATCTGAGGGAACGAGAATTCTTTGCGGTGTCTTCATGGTCTTCTCCTTTCATCCATAAGGAATTCTGCAAATGATCCGGGCCGCATTGGAGCCGTCGGGCATTCGTGGCAAACCGGGTCGCCACCCGTAGCCGCATGCATTCGCCATTGCCCGTAAGATGGCATCCTTCGGGCGTAATTGACAATCAGGGATACCCTGATTTGCGGCTTCGAAAATGCTGAGGAATCCGCGGCGGAGGGGGTTCAGGGACGGGAAGGTGCTTCCGGCAGGATTCCGAGGTTCCTGGCTGCCGGCGTCACGGGTGGATCCCGAACAGCAACGCGGTAATGGCGGCGGTCCAAATCCGGCCCGTCATCCGTTGCAGTGCGAAGAACAGCAGCACGACCACCCCCAGACGAAGGATGAGATTCGTCGACCCGTACCCCGTTGGCCCATGGAATGGCGTTACGCTCCGGCTGTGTTCAGCGCGACTTTCGGAAAATGTCGGGATGACACAATTCCCTTCTTCGCGAGGAAGAAGGCGGCGGCCGTCTTCAGGCATCCGCAGCCGTAAACGACGCTGCGCCGGAAATTGATGGAAGAGGCCTCGGTGAAATACTTCGTCGGGCAGCTGATCTCGGCGATCGTGAAGCCGAACCAGATCACCTGAACAAGCATCTGGTTATCGAAAATGAAGTCGTCCGAATTTTCTTCCAGGGGCAGGCGCTCGAGAAGTTCGCGGGAAAAGGCCCGGAAACCCGTATGGTACTCGGAGAGTTTGGCGCCGGTGAGCAGATTTTCCGCCAGCGTCAGGAACCGGTTCGCCGCGTATCTCCACACCGGCATTCCGCCCTTCAGGGCGTACCCGCCCAGGATGCGGGACCCGAGGACGCAGGAGTAGAGGCCGTTGCCGATCAGCGAGGCCATCGCCGGGATCAGCTTCGGCGTGTACTGGTAATCGGGATGGACCATGATGACGATGTCGGCGCCCTCCCGAAGGGCCAGCCGGTAGCAGGTCTTCTGGTTTCCGCCGTAGCCGCGATTGCGCTCGTGGACGTGCACCTTGACGTGGGGAAGCTCTCCGGCCACGGCGGCCGTGCGGTCGTTGCTCGCGTCGTCCACGACGATGACGAGATCCACGATCCCCTGCTCCATGACCTCGTTGTACGTCATCCGCAGGGTCTGTTCCGCGTTGTACGCCGGCATGACGACGACGACCTTCTTGTCCCTGTACATGAGGTTATCCGTTCCTTTCCGGCCGGTTCGGTGATACAGGACGGACCGACGGCCCAAAATATTTCGTATCGGCGGCCTTTGCAAGGCAAAACTTGCCTGCCGCGACTGGATGCGAAAACCGGATGCAGGGCATAGGGAAATTGCAAAACTTATCGGGATTGTATAAGAAACAGATCGGCAACGAGGATGGCAGTTCGACGGAATGCGGACCGACTCATGGCGTGGAATCCTTTCTCATCTTCTGAAGACGGCGCGGCGGGTCTGCAATCCCTGTCCCGCGGGCGGGCGGCGCTGATCCTCGCCGCCGTGACGCTCGCGATGTTCGCGGACGTCCTCTTCTGGCCCGGCGAACGCATCCTCTCCCAGGCCGGCACCGACATCTCCCACCAGTTCCTCCACTGGCGGCAGTTCGCCGTCGACCAGCTGCGGTCGGGTAACCTGCCGCTCTGGAACCCCCACCTGTTTTCCGGCGCTCCCTTTTTCGGCGGGTTCCAGTCGGCCCTGCTCTACCCTCCCAACCTGCTGTTCCTGATCCTGCCCTTGGGGAAGGCCATCAATGCCGTTGTGGCCCTGCACATCTTCCTGCTCGGATTCTTCCTCCATCTGTGGATTTCGTCCCGCGGCCTTCACCCCGTGGCCTGCCTGACGGCGGCGGTTCTCGGCATGTTTTCGGGCCCTGTCTTCCTTCACATCCACGCCGGTCACCTGCCGAACCTCTGCACGATGGCCTGGACTCCGCTGGTCTTCCTCGCCGTGGACGGCCTGGCCGAAAAACGGTGGCTTCCGTCCTTTTTTTCCGGAAGCGCCGCCGTCGGCATGCAGATCTTCGCCGGCCACCCGCAGTATGTCTATTACACAGGCGTGGCGGCTTCGGCCTACCTGGCCCTGAGGCTCCTGCGCTGCGACGCCCGCCTGAAGGCCGCCGCCGGCTTCGCCGCGCTCTACGCCGGCGGGGCCGCCCTCGGCGCGGTGCAGATCCTGAGCGGCATCGAGGCCGCCGCCGAAAGCGTGCGGAGCGTGGGGGTCTCCTACCCCTTCGCCGCATCCTTTTCCCTTCCCCCCGAGAACCTGATCACCCTGGTCGCGCCCGGCTTTTTCGGCGACATGACGACCCTTCCCTACTGGGGCCGCTGCTACCTGTGGGAGATGTCCCTGTTCGCCGGGGTGACAGGACTGGCGCTGGCCCTGTTCGGCGCACTGCGGTCGGATCGGTCCGGACGGCGCGGCGTGGCGGCGATGGCCGTCTTCCTCCTGATCCTGGCGCTCGGCGCCCATACGCCTCTCCACCGTCTCCTCTACGAGGCGCTTCCCGGATTCGACAAGTTCCGCGGCGCCTCAAAATTCGCCTTTCAGGCGTTCCTGTTCGCCTGCATGCTCGCCGCGATGGGGATCGACCGGCTGATCCGTTTTCCGGAATCCGCCCGCTCCCTGCTGCACGGCGTCCTGCCGGCGGCAGCGCTCCTGGCGCTGGCGGGCCTCTTCCTGCTCCTGGCTGCACCGCAGGGCATGTGGGCGAAGGTCCTCGCTGCGATCGCGGCGACCGGCGAGGGCTATCTGCCGAAGGAAATCTACCAGGATGCCGTTTTCGCATCGTCGGCCAGGAAATTCTCGGCCCTGGGATTGCTCTTCGCCTCGGCGGTCGCCCTCCTTGCCGCTCTCCTTCTCAAGGCGGCTCTTCGGACACGCAGTGCCGTCTATCTCATCGCCCTGCTGGCGTGCCTGGAAGTCTTCGTCTTCGCGAGGGCCGCGCGACCCACTTTTGTTCCCGACCGGACCGGTCTGCAGAGCCTCACGGCCTTTTTCTCCGCGCGGCCCGGAGACTACCGGATCCTCAATCCCTTCGAGCCCAACAGCGCCCTCTCCACGAGGGCCAGGGATATCTGGGGATACGATCCCGGCGTCCTCCTGCGCTACGCCCGCTTCATCGCCCATACCCAGGGTGAGGACCCGGAAAAGGCGACCCAGTACGCGAAGATCCGCCGATACCATCCCTGGTTCCGTCTGCTGCGTTGCCGGTACGTCTTCACGAAAATCCCCGAAGGGTTCCGTATTCAGGAACTCCCGGACGTCCTGCCCCGTCTTCTGCTGGTGCAGGACTGGAGGCCGGCCAAAGACATGGCTGAGGCTTTTTCCGTCATGAACTCATCCGATTTCGATCCCGCAAGGACGGTGGTGCTGGAAGAAAGGCCGGATCCGGAACCGGATCCGGCCGCCGTTGGAGGAGCCGTAGACCTCCTGGATTCTTCGACAGACCACGTGACGATTTCCGCCCGCCTGGCCGGCGCCTCGATCCTGCTTCTCACGGATTCCTACAGCCGGGGCTGGCGGGTCCGGGACCTCGCCCGCGGCGCCCAGGGAGCATATCGAATCCTGCCTGCGGACTACGCCTTGATGGCAATCCCCCTGTCCGCCGGCGAACACCGCCTGCGCGTCGAGTATGCCCCGCCTGCGTTCCGCATCGGCGCCTGGATTTCCCTGGCTGCGATCCTGATCTTCCTTGCAATCTCCGGGACCCGGCTGCTTCGCCGTCGCCACCGCGAAAAGGAGACTTCCCCATGACGCCTGAAACCATCCGCATCATCGATCGCTGGGCCGGCTGGCTCCTCTGCGGCTGCCTGACCCTCTGGAGGCGGTCCGTTGAATTTCTCCTGCCGAAGGACTCCCGGAGAGGACCCTTGAAAAGCGTTCTTTTCGTCAAGCTGATCGAGCAGGGGGCGACCGTTCTTGCCGTCGACGCGATTGCCGCGGCTGCGGAAAAGGTCGGACGGGACAACGTCTTCTTCTGCGTCTTCGAGGAAAACCGTCCGATCCTGGACATCCTCGATCTCCTTCCGCCGGAAAACGTCTTCACGATCCGCCGCGGGAATTTTTTCCAGTTCCTCGGCGACACGTTGCGTTTCCTCGCGGTCATCCGCAGGAGGCGCATCGACGCGGCCGTGGACATGGAATTTTTCGCCCGCGCCTCGGCGATCCTCGCCTATCTGACCGGAGCCCGGAGACGCGTCGGGCTGCACCGCTTCACCGGCGAGATGCCCTACCGCGGCGACCTCATGACGCATCGCGTCGCCTACAATCCCTATCTCCACACCGCCGTCGCCTACCGGCAACTCGTCCATGCGCTCGAAGAAGACCCGGACGAACTGCCCATGTCGAAATCCGTTCCCTCCCCGCTCCCCGCGCCGATGAAATTCCTTCCCTCCGCCGAAGAGGAACGGGCGGCAAGAGACCTTCTCGGCAAGACCCCTGCGGCCGGCGGAGGGCCGATTGTCCTCCTCAATCCCAATGCGAGCGACATGCTGCCGCTGCGGAAATGGCCCCTGGAGCGGTTTGTCGAACTGGGCAGGGAGATCCTGCGGAGATGCCCCCAGGCGCGGATCTTCGTGACAGGCGCCCCCGCCGAGGCGGGGCCCGCCGAAGCGCTCTGCCGGGAAATCGGATCGGAACGGGTGCAGAGTCTCGCCGGCAGGACCTCCATGCGCGGCCTCGTCACGCTCTACAGGCTTGCAGACGTTCTCGTCACCAACGACAGCGGGCCCGCCCATTTCGCATCGCTGACGGACATCGACACCGTCGTCCTCTACGGCCCGGAAACGCCGCAGCTGTTCGGACCGCTCGGCGGCCGCGCCCGCATCCTCTATGCAAAGCTCGCCTGCAGCCCCTGCGTCAACGTCTTCAATCACCGCTTTTCGCCCTGCAGGAACAACCGCTGCATGCAGGCGATATCGGTGGATCAGGTATGCCGGGTGGTGGGAGAGTGCCTGGAGAGGAGACAAGGTCGTTGATCCACGCGAAAGTGAGGATAGAGATTTCTCGTGGTTCACACCAATGGAAGGTCTTTCAGCGGATCCGCTCCAAGATGTAAAGTCCGAGGGCATCCGGATAGCCCGTGACCGGAGAAAAAGAACGCCAAAACAGTTCAGGACGTGAGACATCTGGCCCAAAGATCGGCAATCGGTGCATTCGATAGTCTTTCCGAGGTAGCTTGTTCAGCTGGTTCTTCGTATGAGGCAGATCCGACCTCAACCCAAACAAAACCACCCACTTGGGCACGACGGCACCTGAATAAATATATTGAGGCAGGGCAACTTGTCTCTCAAGAACGTGCCGATTGTCTTCACTGACGACATTGCAGAAGAGCATTCGATCACCGAGGTAAAACAAGACGCTGCCCAGCATGTGATTCGGGCTCACCAAAACAATATCATCTTGTGCCACTCTTTTCTCCAGGAATAATACAGCGGCCTTCACTGAATTGTCGAAGGGTTGAAGATTTTCCTGTATGTAGTCGAGGAGATAAGAACGAAAAGGAGTAAATGTCAGCAGATTCGTCCCGATGACGATAGCGAAAAGCAATGAACCTGCCCATTTTTTCCAAGAAAAAAAGTGTCTTATGACCAATGCCTGGATCAGCAGCAAAAAAGAAAAGATCGGCGTCGCATAACGAATATCGGAATGAGCAGCATCGCTGCTCTGAGGAGACAAGATTGCAATCAGGAGAGTGGTAAAAAACACGATCGCAATAACGGAAATCTCCTGACGCTTTGTTTTGATGAATTCAACACGTTTGGCAATTCCATCTTTCAGCCACATGAATAACAGGAGAAAAAGGGCTCCGTAGGGAAGAAGTTGCGTCTCGTTGTAATCGCGAATGTAGAGCAGAAAGATTCTGCCGAAGTCGATTGGATGAATATTTTGGAAAATATGAGGATTGGCTGGCACTCCATATTGATACAGCCACAGCAGGAAGATTCCGATAGACAATACAACGAATGGAATCGGAGCAAGATAAAAATAAAGCGCCTTTTTCCTCTCATCAAAGAGAAAAAAGGAAATGCCCATAGCTGCAATAACCGCAAAACCGATGAGAGAATTGGTGAAGAAAAAAAGGATAAAAAGGACCGTTACGAGAAATATCTCTATGCGTCGGTTTGAAAATCTCGAATAGGCGTATGCGATGAGGGGCCCCAGGAACATGCCCAACGGATAGTATCTGCCCTGCCGCGAGAACAGGACGAACGTGATCGATGTGACCATCAGAAAGACGTTGATGATGGCAAGCTGTCTGTCCTTGAAATAGGAACGGACAAAGAGAAACTGCGTGAGGATAGCTGCAAAACCGAAGGCGATGAATAAGGCCCTGGCGCCGAAGGTATTCGTCCCAAAGATTTGCTGGGAGAGCGCGGAAATATAATATTGTCCCCAGGGGTCATACGTAGGAAGCAAGGCAGCATTCAAAAAAATGCCGTTACGGAATTCCAAGAAATTGCGGCCATCAAAGCCATAGGGTAAACCGTACTTCAAAACGTTTTTTCCATGGACAGCCGTTACACCTTCATCTCCCCACAAGAAATAGTGCTCCGCATGATAGAAAAGAAAGACAGCACCGAATCCGAGAATGCACAACAGAATTAGATTTTCCCATTTGTTGTTCAGTCTGACCATGGAAAGAGTCTTCGTCCTTTTTCTCGAATCCACCGGATATCGAAGTTGTCTATCTCTACCTATTTAGCGCCTTTTGGAGGTTATTTGTGGCGCTGACATAATCCGGGTCGATTCTGAGGGCCTCGCGAAAATGCCGGATAGCCTCTCCGATTCGTCCCTGCGCGGCCAGCGACGCGCCGAGATTGTTCGCATACCGGGCGATCCCCGGCTTCAGCCGGTCGGCCTCGCGGAACCGGAGTTCCGCCTCGGCGAAACGCCGCTGCCCCATCAGCACCGTGCCCAGGTCATTGAACACCCTGTCCTCTTTGCGAATCCGGAGCGACTCCGTAAGATGCGCCAACGCGAGGTCCGCCCTGCCCTGCCTGAAGCAGGCCATCCCCAGGGCGTGATGGGCCTTGGAGTTGTTCTCGGTGACGCGCAGCGCCTGCTCGAAGACCGTGACGGTATTCCGCCAGGTCTCCATCTGCTGGCGGGACAGCACGACGAGGAGGACTGTGGCGCAGACCGCGATCAACGGCAGGACGATCTTCTTCCCCGGCAGCCGGTCCAAGAGGTCCGGCACCCCCCACGCGGCGACGATGAAGAGGCCGATCTGCGGGATATAGGCGTAGCGGTCCGCCATGGCGATGAAGCCGATCTGAACGACGCCGATGACGGGCACCAGCACCCCCAGGTACCACAACCAGCCGACGATCCCGTAGGGACGCTTCTTCGCAAGGCATCCGAACAGCAGGGTGATCGCGGCCAGCAGCGCCCCGGATGCGAGGATGCGTTCGAAGGGCCATGCCCCGGGATGGGGATAGTAGACGGCAAGGCCCACGGGCCAGACGGTCTTACCCAGATAGGCCGCGTAGGACACCAGGGCGTTCTCGAACCGAATCGCCAGGGGGAACGACTCCAGGGGCGAAAGCGCACCGGCGCTCTTCTCCGCCGCGTAGGCGAGCGACGCGGCAACGACGGTCAGGAGCAGGAACGGCAGCTTTTCGGCGACGAGACGCCGAAGCGATGCAGCGGGAAAGGCCCCGCCGACGGCATCGGCGTCCGGCTGGAGCGCTCCAGTCCCTTCCCCGCCGACGGCCGCCGGTCCCTGCCTCAAGACCGGCTCCGACCGCGCCCTTCGCAGGGGCCACCAGTCCAGGAGGAGAAGGATAACGGGCAGCGTGACCAGCGTGGGCTTCGCCATCAGCCCCAGCGCGAAGAGGAAGAGGGCGGTGCCGTAGCGGATCGCCCCCGGCCGCGCCGCGTACGACGCGTACGCCAGCAGCGTGAGCATCCAGAAGAACGTGGCGATCACGTCCTTGCGGTCCGCGATCCACGCGACGGGCTCGACCCGCAGGGGATGGAATGCGAAAAGCGCCGCCACCAGAAGGCTTCTCCAAAGGGCGCCGGTCATCCGGTTCAGGGCCAGGAAAAGCAAGGCGGCGGATGCGGCATGGAAGAGGATGCTGGTCCAGTGAAACCCTCCGGCGCGGAGGCCGTAGAGATCGTAATCCAGCATGAGGGAGATCCAGGTCAGGGGATGCCAGAACCCCGCATCGGTCGTGGTGAACGCCCAGGCGAGGTTTTCGGCATTCAGGCCGGACCGCACGTGACGGTTGTCCGTCACATAGACGTTGTCGTCGAAATCGATGAAATCGTACTGCCCGAGGGGGGCGAAGGCGGCAAGGACCGAAAGCGCCAGCATGGCGGCGACGGCGAGGGATGGATTTCTCTTCATCGGGATCTCAGTCACGGCACAAATCCATCAAGGAAGATTCCTCAGGGCGCGCCCGTAATTGTCCCGCGCAGCCGCATAGTCCGGCCGGATCGAGAGGGCTTTGCGGAACCGCTCCGCGGCCTCGGGAAAACGGCCCTGGGACGCCAGAACGACGCCGATATTGTTGAGGGCCTCCGCATAATCGGGCTTGAGCTCCAAGGCCCTGCCGTAAAAGGCAACCGCCTCTTCGCGGCGCCCGAGTTCCGCCAGGGCGACGCCGGTGTTGAAGGCGGCCTCGGGATACCGCGGCCGCAGGCTCAGGGCCTTCCGAAGATGCGCGAGGGCGGCAGCCGTCTCACCGCGCCTGATCAGGGCGGCGCCCAGGTTGTTCTGAGCCAGGGCGTTCTCCGGAGCGACCCGCACGGCCTGCCGGAAGACGGTCACCGCGTCCTTCCAGGTATCCAACTGTACGGAACTTCCGGCCGCCAGGGCGGCGAGGACAAGGACGCCGATTGCACCGAAGGCCCTTCTGAACCCGGACCGTTGCGGAACGATCTCGGCGATCCCCCAGACGGCCGCGACGAAAAGGCCGATCGAAGGAAGATAGGTGTAGCGGTCCGCCAGCGAGTGGGAACCGATCTGGACCAGACCGATGACCGGCAGGAGCGAGATCAGGTACCAGAACCAGCCCACTGCAAGCCAGGGCGAAGAATGAAGCCTGCGCAGCGCCCCCAGGGATACCGCGCACAGAACGGCCGCCGCCCCGGCGACCGCCCAGAGGCCCCACGCCCCGGGATGGGGATAGTGGACGGCCAGGCCGGCGGGCCAGACGGTCTTGCCGAGGTAGAGCACGTAAGAGACAAGGGCATTGGCGATGCGGACATCTGCAGGGAAGGCATCCAGCGATTTTACCGCCCCCGCCTTCTGCTCCGCATAGACGGTGACGATCCCCACCAGAAGCGATAGAACGAGGAGCGGGATCTTTTCCGCAACGGCCCGCCGTACGGTGAGCCCTGCGGCGCCGAAGCCCGACGCCCCCGGCGGATTTTCCGTCCCGTCCCCCAAACGCAGCCGGCCCAAGGGCCAGAAATCCATCAGGAGAAGAAGAAAGGGAAGGACCACCAGCGTCGGCTTGGCCATGAGCCCCAGGGAACAGACCGCGGCAACGATCCCATAGCGGGCGGGCCCGGGACGTTTCGCATAAGAAGCGTAGGCGCCGAGCGCCAGGATCCAGAAGAACGCGCTGACCAGGTCCTTCCGTGCCGCTATCCAGGCGACGGGCTCCACGTGCAGCGGATGGACGGCAAAGAGGGCGGCGACGATAAGGCTTCGCCAGACAGCCCCGGTCATCGAGCGGAGGACCATGAACAGAAGGATGGTGCAGGCAAGATGAATCAGGAGATTCGTCCAGTGGTAGCCGGAGGGATCCAGGCGATACAGCTCCGCGTCGGCCATGAGCGAAAGCCATGTGAGCGGCTGCCAGAACCCGGCATCGGTCGCGCCGAAGGCCCACACAATTCCCTGCGGGGAGAGGCCTTCCTGAACATGGGGGTTCTCCGTGACGTAAACGCCGTCGTCATAGTTGATGAAATCGAAATTGCGGACCGGGTAAAACGTCGTCAGAACCACGACAGCCAGGCACAGGCAAAGAAGGGCTGCCGCGTGTCGCCCCGAAATCGCTCCGGCCTTCTCTTCGCTCACCGCTTCCCTCCGAGCAGGTCCAGCTGTTGTCCCGCGCCCTCGTGCCCTGGTTCGATCTTCAGGGCGGCGCGAAAAGCGGCCTCCGCCTCCGACGGCCGATTCAGGCGCAGCAGCGTCAGGCCGAGGGAATAATGGACGCCCGCATTCTGCGGTCCCAGGGCTATCGCCTTCCTGTAGTGAAGAACCGCTTCCCCGTACCGGCCGAGATGGAAAAGGGCGCTCCCCATGTTATGATGGGCGCCGCCGTCGCCAGGACCCCGCCGGATCGCTTCACTCAGGAAGAAAACCGCCTCCTCATATTTTTCCACGTGAATGAGGGCGGCCCCCAGATTGTTGTAGATGAATGCATGATTCGGGTTGATCGCAATGGCGGCGCGATATTCCCGGACAGCCTCCTCGAATCGCCCGTCGTGGTAGTACGCAAGGCCAAGGTTGTTGTGGGCGATGTAATTATTCTCCGTCACCTGGAGGGCGTGGCCGAAGAGCGAATAGCTGTCCCGCCAGGTGGCGGTCTGAATCCATGCCGCCGCGGAAAGGGACGCCAGCGCGATCAGGGCCGCGGCCGCGGCGACGGCCCTGCCCGCCCGGACGCGCGCCGCGAGATCCGCGCCGCCCCAGGCGACCGCCAGGGACAGGCCGATCATCGGGATGTAGGCGTAGCGGTCCGCCATGGCATGGGGCCCCACCTGGATGACCCCGATGACGGGCAGCAATGTGCCCAGATACCACAGCCAGCCCGTAAAGAGATAGGGGCGTTGTCTTCTGGTCCGGACCGCGAGGAAGGTGATCGCCGCAAGTGCGAAGAGGGACGGAACCCATTTCCAGGGGGGAATGACAACCGGATGAGGGTAGAAGAATGCCAGGCCGCTCGGCCAGATCATCTTCTGCACGTAGGAGACATAGGATACGAGGGCGTTGGCAATCCTGGCGTCCAGGGGAACGGCCGCGAATGATGAAAGCGCCCCCACGCTGCGTTCCGTGAAGAAGACCAGGGCGGACGCGAGGCAGGCGAGGATGATCAGGGGGACTTTCTCGTACAGCAGGTCCGGCAGGGACCTTGCCGGAAACCTGCCGCTCCCCGCAACGCCGTCCTCCGCTCCTTGTCGCTCACAGGTCTTTCCGCCCGGGAACCTTCGCAACGGCCAGTAATCGAGCAGAAGCATCGCAAAGGGCAGGGTGACGATCATCGGTTTCGACATGAGGCCGAGGATGTAAAAGAAGACCACGTATAGATACCGGATCGCACCGGGCCTCTCGGCGTACCGGCAGTACAGGTACAGCGTCAGCACGGCGAAAAAGGTGCTCAGCATGTCCTTCCGCTGGGACACCCAGGCGACGGGTTCGACCTGCAGCGGGTGGAGTGCGAAAAGGGCGGCGACGAATGCGCTTTTCCAGAGAGCGCCCGTCATCCTCGTAAGGACGAAAAAGAGCAGCAGGACGGAGGCGAGATGAAGAAGGACATTGGTGCGGTGGTAGCCACCCGCCTGGAATCCGTGGAACTCGTAATCCAGCATCAGCGAAAGCCAGGTCAGCGGGTGCCAGAAACCGGCCTCGGCGTTCGTGAAGGCCCAGCGGATATTTTCCCCGGTCAGGCCGGACAGCACATGCCGGTTCTCCGCCACGTAAAAGTTATCGTCATAGCGAACCAGCTTGAATGTCTGAACCTGCCAGAATACGGTCAAGACGACGAGGGCCAGAAGAAGCGGGATCGCAACTTTGCGAATGGCCGGATCATGCATAGTCGGTTCCGGGACTATTCAGATACGAAGAATAAAAAAGGGGCAAGGGATATCCCCTGCCCCTCGGATCATGAGCGACATCACGGACTATGGGGTAATCGCACCCTGGGGGTCCACCGTATAGGTATCCTCGCTGCTTGCATGCTTGGACGTGATGGAGAGATCAGACATGCCGCCGCTGGCCGTCGTCGTGACGTCCTTGGTCGACTTGAAGCCGTATGTCGCGAGTTTGCCCGGCTCGACTGTTTCACCAGGCGAGTCGCTGAAGAAGGCCTGCGCCGCGGTGTAGGCGTTCTTCGCATCGGCCTTGGCGGCGGCGTTGTAGCCCCTCTTCCGATAGCTCGTGAACTGCGGGATCGCGATCGCGGCCAGGATTCCGATGATCGCGATGACGATCATGAGCTCGATCAACGTGAAACCCTTCTGTCCTCTCTTGTAGAATGCACTGATCATAGATTTCTCCTTTTCGTTCTGGTTGCACATCAACATGACTGGAACTGTCGTCCCGTTGTTGCGGATTCTCCTTTGTCCCCCCTATCACCTCCTTCACTTCGAGTCCATCTCTGCGTGCCGGCGTTTTTCTCAACGCCGCCCGTCTGCAAGCTTTAGCAATTACCGTGCTAAGAAACCGCATCGAGAGAGGAATCGCAAAAATAATTGTAAGCCAATGTCGCGGCTCATGTTTTTTCATCACCGCCGCAATTTCCGGCAACCGTGATCCGGGAAGCGCGGACGGCTTTTCGGGGACTTTCCCCCTTTGAACCGTCATTTTCACGGATCTTCGCCTCCCTGCGCCCCCGGACCAGGCCTCTTCTTACGGGCGGCGCCCTGGTTTGCGTGCGGATTTCGCACCTTGACACTTCCGCTTGCTTGCCGGTATATGTTTGCCATGTATGAAATAACCATCGCCAAATCCTTTTCCGCGGCGCATTGCCTGAAGGAAATCGGCGGCCGGTGCGAGGACCTTCACGGTCACAATTTCAAGGTGGAAGTAACCGTGGCGGGCGGCGAGCTCAACCGGCAGGATCTCCTCATCGATTTCCGGGATCTCAAGGGATGGACCATGGAAATCCTCGGGGAGCTCGATCACAAATATCTGAACGATCTCGAATTTTTCAAGGGCGTCAATCCCTCCTCGGAGCGTGTGGCCCGCCATATCTACGACCGGCTGCAGGTCCGCTGCCGGCAATCCGCCGTGAAGGTCACGAGGGTGACCGTATGGGAATCCGAAAACGCGCGGGTGGCATACGGGGAGCCCGCATGATCGATATCCAGAATCAGCCGGACGACCGGAACATCGACATCCGCAAGGTCGGCGTCAAGGGCGTCAAGTACCCGGTCATCGTCCTGGACCGCACCAACGGAACGCAGCCGGTGAATGCGACGATCAACATGTACGTGGACCTGCCCCGCCGCTTCAAGGGGACCCACATGAGCCGCTTCGTGGAGATCCTCAACGAGTTCCGGGGACGGATCAACCTGAAGACCTTCCACGTCATCCTCGAGAAGATGCGGGAAAAACTCCGGGCGAAGTCGGCCCACATGGAGATCACCTTCCCCTATTTCATCGAAAAGACGGCCCCCGTCTCCAAGGCCAGGAGCCTGATGGAATACTCCTGCACCTTCTGCGGCAGCCTGAACGGCGGGGCAGCCGACTTCTGGGTGGGCGTCGTCGTGCCCGTGACCACCGTCTGCCCCTGCTCCCGCGAGATCAGCAGGGCCGGCGCGCACAACCAGCGAAGCCTGGTCACCGTCAGGGTCCGCTTCCGGAAGTTCTTCTGGATCGAAGACCTGATCCGGATCGTCGAGGACTCGGCAAGCGGCGAGGTTTATTCCCTGCTCAAGAGGGTCGATGAGAAATTCGTGACGGAAAAGGCGTACAATCAGCCCCGGTTCGTGGAAGACGTCGTCCGCAATGTCGCCGAACGGCTCGGCCAGGACGGCAACTTCGTCTGGTACAGCGTCGAAGCCGAAAACTACGAAAGCATCCACAACCACAGCGCCTATGCCTACGTCGAAAAAGAGTAAAGCGGCCAGGGGGACGGATCCGCAGTCCTTCTTCAATCTCTACCGCCACGGATTCGTGCGGACGGCCGTCTGCGTCCCCGAAGTCCGCGTCGCCGATCCGCGCTTCAATGCGCAGGCGACGATCCGCCTGGCAAAAGCCGCGGCAAAGCGAAAAGCCGTCCTCGCCGTGTTTCCGGAGCTCGGCATCTCCGCGTACTCGAACGAGGACCTCTTCCACCAGGAGGCCCTGCTGGCATCCGTCCGGGAGGCCCTGGAGAAGGTGGCGCGTGAGACGGCCAGCCTGAATCTCATCCTCGTCGTCGGGGCGCCCCTCCGTTCCGGATGCCGCCTCTTCAACTGCGGCGTCGTCCTGTATCAGGGGGAGGTGCTCGGGGTTGCGGTCAAGTCCTATCTGCCGAACTACAGGGAATTCTACGAGGGAAGGCAGTTCAGCCCGGCCGAGGAGGCGGTTGAAAAAACCATTTCCCTCTGCGGGCGGGAGGACATTCCCTTCGGCGCCGATCTCATCTTCCAGGTCGACAATATCCCGAACCTTTCCTTTTTCATCGAGTTGTGCGAGGACGTCTGGGTGCCCGTGCCGCCTTCGTGCTTTGCGGCGATGGCGGGCGCCACGGTCATCGGCAATCTCTCCGCGTCGAACGTCACGATCGGGAAAGAGGAGTACCGCCACAGCCTTTCAGCCAACCAGTCGGCGCGCTGTATCGCCGCGTACCTCTATGCCGCCTCCGGACCCGGGGAATCGACGACGGATCTCGCCTGGGACGGCCACGCCATGATCTACGAAAACGGGAATCTGCTGGCCAGATCGGAGCGCTTCTGCGGCGAGCCGCAGATTGTCCTGGCCGACATCGATCTCGACCGGCTTGCCCAGGACCGCATGCGCCAGACGAGTTTCGGCCAGAACGGTCGGACCCATCTCGACAGGGTCCGCGCCTTCCGGAGGATCTCGTTTCCGGTCGCGCCCTTCGCGGGCAGGAATCTCCTCGCCCGTGAGATCGCCCGTTTCCCCTACATCCCGGCCGATCCCGCCAAGCGCGACCAGCGCTGCTTCGAGGCCTACAACATCCAGGTGCAGGGGCTGTCTCAGCGGCTCCGGGCCTCCAAGTGCAAGAAAATCGTGATCGGCGTCTCCGGGGGGCTCGATTCCACGCACGCCCTGCTCGTGGCCGCCCGTACGATGGATCTCCTGAAGCTGCCGCGCAGGAACGTCCTCGCCTACACGATGCCCGGTTTCGCCACTTCCGAGAGGACCTACGCCAACGCGAAGAAACTGATGGCCGCCCTCGGGGTGGAAGCGAACGAAATCGACATCCGGCCGAGCTGCCTCCAGATGTTCAGGGACATCGGCCATCCCTTTGCCTCCGGGAAGAAGGTCTACGATGTGACGTTCGAAAACATCCAGGCCGGGGAGAGGACCTCCCATCTTTTCCGCCTGGCAAACCTGCGGGGCGGGTTCGTCCTCGGGACGGGCGATCTGAGCGAACTGGCGCTGGGATGGTGCACCTACGGCGTCGGAGACCACATGTCCCACTACAACGTGAACTCAAGCGTCCCGAAGACCCTCATCCGCCACCTCATCCGCTGGGTGGCGCGCACGGACCTCTTCACGGCGGCGATTTCACGGATTCTCGAAGACATCCTGGATACCGAGATCAGCCCGGAGTTGATCCCCGGCACGGCAAGAACGGGCCCCTCTCAGAAGACGGAGGACGTCATCGGCCCTTACGAGCTGCAGGACTTCCACAATTTCTACACGACGCGCTACGGCTATCGGCCGACGAAAATCGCCTTCCTCGCCTACTGCGCGTGGAGAGACAAGACGGTGGGCGCCTGGCCGGACGTGCCCGAGAATCGGCGGAACGCCCACTCGATCGGCGAGATCAAACACTGGCTCCTCGTCTACCTGTTCCGCTTCTTCGAGATCAGCCAGTACAAACGAAGCTGCGTTCCCAACGGCCCCAAGGTGGGCTCCGGCGGTTCTCTCTCCCCGCGCGGCGATTACCGCGCGCCCAGCGACAGCGAGGCGACGGCATGGCTGGACGAGGCAGCGCAGATCCCGGATCGAGAGTAGGGGCCGTGAAAATCTCCCTCCCTCGGGCCGCTGGATCTTTTTCGACCCTGCCGCCTCGCGCTGCGAAGGCGGCGGGCCCTGAGAAATCTCCGAAGCGTCCCTGCGGACAGGAGATTCTTACGTTCCGGGGGTGGTGATGAAGAGAGAATCGTACAAGGATTTCGACGCGACGGAGCTGTTCTGCCCGCGCTGCCGGCGGGCGGTTCCCGTGCGAAAGAGACTGCTCCTTATCCTGGCCGAGGGGGAAAAATACGACTACACCTGCGTCTTCTGCGGAACATCGGTCGGAGACAAGCTGGTCACCAACCAGGACGCCTCGAAAATCCTGATCCCCTGAGAAAGCATCCTCAACAGCCGTTCCGATTTATCTCAGAGTCTGTTCAAGAATATCCGGATGCAAGGCCTCCGAAATCCTGAGGAGTGAGGCGTACCGGGATGTACGCCGCAACGACGAAGGATGAGGGAACGCAGCAGACGGGCATTCTTCAACAGCCGCTCAGGACTTCCCGCCTTTTTCGAGCGCTGCCTTCAGCTTGTCCCCCAAGCTTCCCAGGCCACCCTGTTTCTTCCTTTCCCCGTAAGCGACGCCGTAATCGCGTGAGCCGTCGGCCCCTTTCAGATAGTCGCCCAGCAGTTCCCGGCTGTGGGCGTCCTCGTGGCAGTAGACGCAGAGATTTTCCCAGTTGCTTCCGTCGGAGGGATTGTTGTGATGGTTGCCGTCTTTGTGATGCACCGTGAGCAGGCGCCGGTTTTCCCCTTCGAAGGATCGCCCGCAGCGCGCGCAGACGAGTCCGTGGATGGCAAGGGACCGCTCACGGTAATCCTCTCCGGGCGGCTTCTCCTGCGCCTTCTTCAGGTCGCGGACCACCTCTTCGGGGGACCGCGACGGGGACATTCCGTCGCCGGTGGATCTGGACCGGACCCGCCCCCACTTGCTTCCGTAAGTGACCTTCGTCATTTTTCGTATCGAATCGAATCAGCGGCAAAGACATCCCGCCGCGTCCCTGCCGCGGGAGATCCGAACGCCGCAGAACGGACCTCTCCGAATCTGAAGATTCTCCGGAGTCGCTCCGGAGAGACATGACCTCTCAGCGCGCGGAACGGCCTCTTCTCCGTCCTCAGCCCCTGAAACGGTAGGCCTCCAGGAAGGCCCGGATGCCCTTTTGCAGGGCGGCAAAGTCCCTCAGCCTCTTCCAGAGGGGAAGGCGAACCCCTTCCTGGACAATATGCTCAAAATCCTCGGAGAGATCGGAAAGTGTCCGCTGCACCCTTCGAACCGGCTGCGCAAGCTCTTCCATCTCCCGGTTCACCGTTTCCGCCGTTCGTCTCCACGAGGAGGCGATTTCCTGGACGTCGGCCAGGATCCCGGGAAGGTTTTCGTTGAGGGTCTGGAGCGCCGCCGCGATGCTCCTTGCGGCCCGCCAGCTCTCGAGCAGGAAGGGCACGCAGCACGCAGCGAGGATCAGGATCGCGACGCTGGCGAGAAATGCGCTGATGTGTAATAGAAATTCCACAATCGTTCCCCCTTGCCAAAGGGATTACCGTTCAGGTCGTCTTTGCCTTCTCTTCCTTGTATGCCTCCACGCCGGCATCGAGGGCCCTCTTGAGGCGGCCCTTCTGGTCCTGAAGCGCCTCCTTCCCCTTGCCGGCAAGCTCGCCGGCCTTTTCCTCCGCTTCCTCAACCTTCTCCCGGGCGGCCTCGTAAGCCCTCTTGCTGGCCTGCACAGCGCGCTCGTATTCCTCCTTGGCCTTGTCCATGAGCTCTTCGGTCTTCCGGGTGATGTCTTCCCGGGTTTCCTTGCCGCTCTTGGGTGCGTACAAGACGCCCACCGCGACGCCGATGAGGCCGCCGATCAGGAGACCCTTCATGAAATCAAATTGACGATCCGACATAAGATGCCCTCCTTTCAGGTTCTGACCGGATGGCGGCGAGCGCCTTCCGGATTCCGTTTCTCCCGCCGCCTGGCCTTCTTCAATGCAACGGCCCGGGAAAGACCTTGAAATTGAATGTAACCGATCGACGGGCATTTTTCAACGAAAAGGAGCCGGCGCAGAAAAAAAACGGCCGGGCCTTTCCCGGGGAAAGGTCCGGCCGTTCGAAAAGCGAGCCAGAAATCGTTACTTGGCCGCGGGCGCCGCAGGCGCGGGCGCTGCCGGGGCTGCGGGAGCCGCAGGCGCCGCCTCGGTCGTTCCTGCCGCAGGCGCGGGCGCGGGAGCCTCAGTCTTCGCGGGTTCTGCCGGCTTCTGCTCTTCCGCCTTCTTGCATCCGACGACTGCAAAAGAGAACGTCACCAAAACGAGCAAGGAAAGGATAATAGCCGTTACTTTCTTCACCGCAAGTCACCTCCTTTCAAAGATTTGCCCCCGCCTCGGGGGATGTCTCCCGATGTGGGAAGCGGGGGCAAAAATACGCCTTTTTTTCGCCTTGTCAAGAGATATTTATCGGGTTATAAGGCGCTCGGAAAGTCGAGGCAATTGATGATCCTGGGCATCGATGTCGGCGGTACGCACACGGACGCCGTCCTTCTCGAAGACTTCCGTCTCAAGCGCAAGGTCAAGGTCCAGACCGAAGAGAACCTTCTTGCCCCCCTCCTGAAAGCCACGGCCGAACTCTTTCGCGGCGAGGACCCGAAGAAACTCAAGCGCGTGGTCCTCAGCACCACCATGTCGACCAATGCCATCGTGCAGCGGAAGATCGAACGGGTGGGGATGCTCCTCATTCCAGGCCCGGGGCTCGCCCCGGGCCTGCTGCCGGCGCTGCCCGACACCCATGTTCTGACGGGTTACCTCAACCACCGGGGCATCGAAATCGCGGCCGTCGACCCTCTACAGCTCGAAGGCCTCAAGGACCTCCTCCGCCGGGAGGAGATCCGCCACCTCGGCATCGTGGGAAAGTTCTGCACCCGCAATCCCCGGCAGGAACTGGCCGTGTTCGAAATGATGAAGGATGCCGCGGACCATGCCTCCGTCGGACACCGCCTCTCCGGCCATCTCAACTTTCCCCGGCGCGTCTCGACGACCTACCTGAACGCCGCCGTCTGGAAGATCTACCGGCGCTTCGTGGAACAGGCTCTCGCCTTCGTCCATGAAAGAGGGCTGAACGTACCGATTTACATCCTGAAGGCGGACGGCGGAACCATTGAAATCCGTCAATCCGCCGAATACCCCGTGCAGACCATCCTCTCCGGCCCGGCGGCGAGCATCATGGGAATTCTTCATGCTACGAACGGCAGGGAGGATGCCATTGCCCTCGACATCGGAGGCACGACGACGGACATCGCCGTCTTCGCCGACGGCGTTCCCCTCCTGGAGGCCTTCGGCGTCACCATCGAAGGACACAGGACCCTCATCCGCGGCCTCCGCACGAAATCGATCGGCGTCGGCGGAGACAGCGCCGTGCGATACGGGGACGGCGGACTTCAGATCGGCCCTGTCCGCGCGGGTCCTGCTGCGGCCCTGGGCGGCCCCTGTGCGACCCCCACGGATGCCATGATCGTTCTGAACCTCGCTTCGCTCGGCAACCGCGGGAAGGCCGAGGCGGCCATGCAATCTCTCGCCGATGACATGGGAACCACCCGTCTTCAGGCTGCACAGGCCGTCTTCGAGGAGACGTGCCGGAAGATCGCGGCCAGCGTGCAGGATGAGATTGCGGCGATCAACAACAAGCCCGTCTACACGATCCACGAGATGCTGCAGGGCAAGAGGCTGGCTCCGGAGAGGCTGTTCGTCGTCGGCGGCCCCGCCCCGGCGGTCGCCCCCGCCCTCGGCCGGCTCCTCGGCTGCACGGCCGTGGTGCCCGACAACGCCGAAGTCGCCAACGCCGTCGGCGCCGCCCTCGCGCGGACGACGGCGGAACTGACCGTGCACGCCGACACTGAACGCCGATCCCTGAGCATCGTGGAGGAGGGAATCGTGATCGACATCCCCCCGCAGTTTTCGCGGGACGATGCCGTGCGGATCGGCAGCGAGAAGCTCCGCGAAAAGGCACTCCGCATGGGGGCAACCGGGGAAGACCTGGAGATCGAGGTTATCGAAGACCAGTCCTTCAACATGATCCGGGAATACAGCACCACGGGAAGAAACATCCGCGTCAAGCTCCAGGTCAAACCCGGGTTCGTCAGCGGCCGGGTGGAAGGGACCGAACATGGACAAGAGGAAGCGTAGAACCGGCCTCGTTTTTTTCCCCGCCTTCGACTGGGCCATATCGCCCTCGCACCCCGAGCGTGAAGAGCGGCTGCTCTATACGCAGGATCAGGTGTTCGAAGAGGGCCTCCTCGACTTCGACAACATCATCGAGTACAAGCCGGGACTCGCGACCTGCGCCCAGATCGACCGCGCCCACATCTGCGTCCCCGATGCCGCCGGCGTCGTCACGGAGTCGCACCTGATCTCCGCCGGCGGGGCGATCACGGCGGCGGACAAGGTGATGAAGAAGGAAGTCGACAACGCCTTCGCGCTGGTGCGGCCGCCCGGACACCACGCGATGCTCGTCGTGCACGGGGCCCGCGGCTTCTGCAACGTCAACATCGAGGCGATCATGATCGAGCACATCCGGACGCAGTACGGCGTCCGGAAGATCGCCGTCATCGACACGGACTGCCACCACGGCGACGGGACGCAGGACATTTACTGGAACGATCCGGACACCCTCTGCATCTCCATCCACCAGGACGGCCGCACGCTCTATCCGGGCACCGGATTCCGCGACGAGTTCGGCGGCCCCAACGCGCTGGGGGCGACGCTCAACGTTCCCCTTCCGCCCCGGACCTCCGACGAGGGATTCCTCTATGTGCTGGACAACGTCATTCTCCCGATCCTCGGCGAGTTTCAGCCGGAAATCGTGATCAACTCGGCGGGACAGGACAATCACTACACCGATCCCATCACGAACATGCGGTTCAGCGCCCAGGGCTACGCCCTGCTCAACGAAAAGCTCGCCCCGGACATCGCCGTTCTGGAGGGAGGCTACTCCATCGAAAAGGCGCTTCCCTATGTAAACGTGGGCATCATTCTGGCCATGGCGGGCCTCGATTACAGCGCCGTTCGCGAACCCGATTACGACCCCCCGTCGCTGCGGCAATCCGACCAGATCCGGCGGGAGATCGAAGCGGAGTCCCAGGCCGTTCTGGAACTCTGGCAGCGGCGGGAGGAGCTGAAGGACAAGGTCGCCGGCGATGCCCGTTACGTGAAGCGCAAGAAGCAGATCTACTACGATACGGACGGGATCCGTGAATACCAGGAGGAGACGGTGCGGATCTGCAGCGACTGCGGCGGGCTCGTGATGATCGATTCCATCGCCGACACGGGCAATCGCATCTATGCCGTGATCCTCCCGCGCCGCGTCTGCCGGGTATGCCGGGAAAACGGCGAGGGCATTTACGAGCGCATCCAGAAGGGGCAGTACCGGCACATCTATTTCCAGGACAAAGACAACGACGTCTTCCGGGTCAGACCCTAGGAAGGCGCCGGCAAGAAAGGAGTTTTCCGTGGACGAAAACGAGCGCAGGAAACGAACGCAGGAAACGGCTCAGCGGCTCTTCGCCGGAGGAATGAAGCTCGATCCACCATACAAGACCTGGCGCGAGTTCGACCGGGAGCTGGCCAACGATTTTTCGATGTTCATCACCGGGAACCTTTATTCCAGGACGGTGCTGACCCTTCCGGAAAGACAGATGGTCGCCTGCGCCATGCTGGCGGCGATCCGGGCCGGGGAGGAACTCCGTCTTCACGTGAACGCCGCCCTGAACGTCGGCTGTGACCGCAGGAAGCTTGCCGAGGTTTTCTTTCAGCTCGGCACCTACGCCGGCATGCCTGCCGTGAACGAGGCCCTGGCCATATACCGGGATGTCCTGAAGGAACGCGGCGAATGGCCCCTCGCGCCGGCCTGAGGCCGCGGCCCGGTTCCTTGCGGCGGCCTCTGCAGGCCGATGGCCACGACTTTCTCATTCACCCTTTCTCTCAATCCCTGCCGTCTCATTTGACATTCCCTGGACCGTCATTAAAATGATGATTGGTTGTTGTGGAGGGGTTCTATGAAAAGGTGGTTGCTGCTGTCCTTTTCGCTGGTTTTGCTCGGAACGCTGCTCTTGGTCGACACGGAGGGGGAGGTGAAGAAGGACGTGGAGAAGAATGTTGCGGCTGCGGAAACGGCGGTTCTCGCCGGCGGCTGCTTCTGGTGTGTCGAGGCCGATCTCGAGAAGGTCCCGGGCGTCATTTCGGTCGTTTCCGGTTACACCGGCGGCCGGGATGCAAACCCGACCTACGAGAATTATGCCGAGTCCGGTCATATCGAGGCGGTGCAGGTCCGCTATGACCCCCGCCGGATCACCTACGAAAAGCTGCTCGAGGCGTTCTGGAAGATCATCGATCCGACGGACGCGGGCGGCCAGTTCGTGGACCGCGGGCCCCAGTACCGAAGCGCGATCTTCTATCTCAATGAAGAACAGCGCGTCCTTGCGGAGAAATCGAAGGCGGAACTGGCGAAATCGGGACGGTTCGACAAGCCGATCGTCACGGAGATCCTGAAGGCGGGGCCGTTCTATCCGGCCGAAGCGTATCACCAGGACTACTACCAGAAGAGCTCCCTGCGGTACAAGTTCTACCGCAGCGGATCGGGCCGGGACCGATTCCTGAAGAAGGTCTGGGGAGAGAAGAAATAGGCCGGGCGGGGTCGGGAAGTCCCGCAGGCGGACGACCTCGAGACCGGCGCCGGAAAGACGCCGGCCTGCGGGAGAAAACGGAGGATGTCATGGCCGCCATAAGGAATATCCGCCGGATCCTGAAGGGAAAGCCGACCCTGGAAGGTGCCGGTGTTCATCTCAGGAGGGTCTTCGGACAGAGCCACGTACCGATGTTCGACCCTTTCCTGATGCTCGACGATTTCCGTTCCGACCGTCCGGACCATTATCTGAAGGGCTTCCCCTGGCATCCGCATCGGGGCATCGAAACGATCACCTACATGGTCCGCGGGCACGTCGAACACGGCGACAGCATGGGAAACCGCGGGGTCATCGGCCCGGGCGACGTCCAGTGGATGACTGCCGGCAGCGGCATCATCCACCAGGAGATGCCCAAAGGCGACCCCGAGGGAGCGATGGGCGGGTTTCAGCTCTGGGCGAACCTGCCGCGGTCACACAAGATGATGGCGCCCCGCTACCGGGACGTGCGGGAGGGCACCGTACCGGAAGCGATCCTGGGCGGCGGCATCCGCGTCAGGATCATCTGCGGGACGGTCGGCGGCCAGCAGGGGCCGGTCCGCGGTATCGTCACCGATCCCGAATATCTGGACGTCACCGTTCCGGCCGGCAGGGAGTTTCTCCATCCGACCCGACGGGGTCATACCGTGCTGGCGTACGTCATCGAAGGGAAAGGATTCTTCTGTCCGGACCGCCGGCCCTTTTCCCACGAGATCGAAGAGAACCGCTATTTTGACATGGAGGGGGATGCCGCCGTCGGCAACGGGACCCTCGTCCGGTTCGACGACGGCGATGCAGTGTCCGTGGCAACGGAGGAGGACGCGGTCCGATTTCTGCTCGTCTCCGGCCAGCCGATCGGCGAACCCGTGGCCTGGTACGGCCCCATCGTGATGAACACCCAGGAAGAACTGCAGGTCGCTTTCGCCGAATATCGGGCCGGCACGTTCATCAAGCACGCCGGGACATAGAGGGGGCAGGCGGGAAAACGGACGTCTCATGATCTTCGGTTTGACTTTTTCGTCGCTTCGTCTGCTGATCCTCTCCCTTGCGGTCCTGTCCCAGATCTACCTCTTCTACCGCGTCCGTAAGGCGATCCGGTCGCTCCATCGTCCGCATCGCTTCAAGCGCCTCGCCGTCCTCGCGGCCGGCGTCGCAATGGTTCTTCTCTTCGCGGCCAGTCTGTACATCGTCTTCAAGCCCATCCCCTGGGTCTACCCGCCGACACCCGCTCAAGTCGTCTTCTTCTACCCCCCCGCCGTGTGGGGGCTGGGTTCGATCTTTTCCGCCCTGCTGCTGCTGATCTTCCAGCTGGCCGGCGGAATCGGCGGGGCCGCCTTGCGCCTCCTGCGGAAGGCCGCCTGCCGCGCCGCGGCACCCGCTCCCGCCGACGACGGGCGGCGCCGCTTTCTCCGGGCCGGCGCGGGTGCGCTCTTCGCGGCGCCTCTCGTTCTGAGCGGGTACGGGGCCGTCTACGCCGGCCGGAGGGGCGACGTCCGGGAACTGGCGCTGCCCTTCGGCCGGTCCCTGCGGGTCGTCCAGCTCACCGATATCCATGCCGGTCTTTACATGAACCGCGAACAGCTCCGTTGCTACGCCGACAAGGTCATCTCGCTGCAGCCCGACCTCTTCGTCCTCACCGGGGACTACGTATCGAACTCCCTGTCCTTCCTTCCCGGCTGCCTGGAGGAAATGACGCGGATCCGCGCCCCTTACGGCACCTTCGCGACACTGGGCAACCATGAGCACTGGTACGCCGGTCTGGACGAACTCCGGGAGGTCTTCCGGAAAAGCGGCATCCCCCTCCTCAACAACGAGCATCGGGTGATTTCTACGGAACGGGGCCCCTTCGCCGTTGCCGGGATCGACGATCTCCGCAACGGCGATCCCGACCTGGACGCAGCCCTGCGCGGCCTGGATCGCGCCGTGCCCACGCTGCTGCTGTCGCATCGCCCCGAAATCTTTCCCGAGGCGGCAGGGCGCGCGATCCCGCTGACCCTGTCGGGCCACTACCACGGTGGCCAGATCAAGATCGGCCCACCGGGCGCCGGCATCAGCCTCGCCCACCTGCGGACCCCCTATCCCGAGGGCCTGTACCGGATCGGCGACTCCCGCCTCTACGTGAGCCGCGGAATCGGCACCACCTTCACCCCGGTGCGCCTGAACGCACCACCGGAAGTCACCGTGATCCAACTGACATGAACAGAGGAAACAAGCCGTCCCGGGACGTCCGGACGTCCGCTTCCGCTCCCAAGGCCGAGGCCGGGTCTTTTCCCAAAGCGATAACGACGCAGATTTTCTGCGGCAGGCCGGCACCCGCCGAAAGGAGGTCGACGCTCCGGAAGAAAGCGTTTGACCGAAGATCCGGCACGGGTTAACGTGGAAATGCTCTTTGTTGCGATCTGCGCAAGCGGCCGACGAAATGTCCGCATCCCCACGAAAGGCACCACCATGAAGGAAGATCCGCCCCGCGTCCCCTACCCTGCCGTCGCGTACCGCGGCGCGCGCCGGCCCGTCTATGCCCGCGGGGGGATGGTCGCCACGAGCCAGCCGCTGGCGGCGCAGGCGGGGCTGGCCGTCCTGCAGAACGGAGGGAACGCCGTCGACGCGGCCATCGCGGCCGCAGCGGCGCTCACGGTCGTCGAACCCGCCTCCTGCGGCATCGGCGGGGATGCCTTCGTCCTCGTGTGGGACGGGAAGAAGCTGCACGGCCTGAACGGGTCCGGCCGCTCGCCTCTCCGGATGACGGCGGAGGTCCTGGAACGGCGCGGCCATCGTGAAATTCCGGACTGCGGCTGGTTCAGCGTCACCGTCCCCGGGGCGCCCGCCGCGTGGCGTGACCTGCACCGGCGCTTCGGCCGGCATCCCTTCGCCTCGCTCTTCACCGCTGCCGTCGACTACGCGGAGCGCGGCCACCCCGTCTCGCCGGTTTCGCAGTACAAGTGGCGTAAAGGAATGGTCAAACTGGAGAGCGGGCTGAGCGGCGACGCGTTCCGCCGATGGGCCGACCTGTTCGCACCCGCAGGCCGGGCGCCGGAGGTGGGCGAGATCTGGAAGAGCGCGGAGATGGCGCGGAGCCTGCAGAGCATCGCCGAGACCTGCGCGGAGTCGTTCTACCGCGGCGAGCTCGCGGCGGGCATAGCCGCCTTTGCCTCAAAGACCGGCGGACTGTTGACCGAAGAGGATTTCGCGCGCCACGCCAGCACGTGGGTCGAGCCCATCGGCACGAACTATCGCGGCTTCGACGTCTGGGAGATCCCGCCGAACGGCCAGGGCCTTGCCGCGCTCATCGCCCTCAACATCCTGGAGGGCTTCGAGCTGGACAACCTCCCGCGCGATTCCGCGGAGGGCTTCCACATGCAGATCGAGGCCATGAAGCTCGCCTTTGCCGATGCGAAGCGTCATGTCGCCGATCCGGAGCGGGCCGAGATCCCGGTGCAGGCCCTCCTGGACAAGACCTACGCGGCGGACCGCCGGCGCCTCATCGGCCGGACGGCCGCCGCGCCCGTCCCCGGGCGGCCGCTCTCCGGCGGAACGGCTTACCTCTGCACGGCCGATTCCGACGGCATGATGGTCAGCCTCATCGAGTCCGTCTTCAAGAACTTCGGATCGGGAATCGTCATTCCCGGGACGGGGATCGCCCTCCAGAACCGTGCCATCGGCTTCTCGCTGGCGCCGGGCCATCCCAATGCGCTGGCGCCGGGCAAGCGGCCCTACCACACCATCATCCCCGGCTTCGTGACGCGCGACGGCGCCCCGGTCGGTCCCTTCGGCCTCATGGGCGGCCACATGCAGCCGCAGGGCCACGTTCAACTGGTGGTGAACGCCGTGGACCACGCCTTGGACCCCCAAGCTGCGATCGACGCCCCGCGATGGCATTGGCAGGAAGGGCTTCACGTGAAGCTGGAGCCTCAGGTGGACCCGGCGGTCTCGGAGGGGCTGCGGGCGCGGGGACATGCCGTCGAGATTTTCCGCGACCTCGACCTCTTCGGAAACGGCCAGGTCATCCGCAGGCGCTCGTCCGGCGTCTATGAGGCGGGCAGCGACGGCAGGACGGACGGCGCCGCGGTCGGATACTGACTCCTTACGGTCTTCAGGAGGCAAGGCTCATGGAAATCCGCATCAAGAGAGTCTATGAAAAGCCCGAGAAGGGAGACGGCAGGCGCATCCTCGTGGACCGGCTCTGGCCGCGGGGGCTGCGCCGGGAGGACGCGAAGATCGACCGATGGGCGAAGGAAATCTCCCCCTCCCATGAACTGCGGAAATGGTACGGCCACGACCCGGCGAAATGGGACGAGTTCCGGAGGCGGTACTTCACCGAGCTTGCCGCGGAAGAGGAAGCAGTCGCACAACTCAGGAAGGAGGCCTCCGCCGGAACCGTGACGCTCCTTTACAGCTCCAAGGAAGGAGAGATCAACAACGCCGCGGCGCTGAAACGATACCTGGAAGCCCGGCAGAAATAGGCCGGTGCGCGGCAGCCGGGCCTGCTCCCGCGCACCGGCCGGTCCGGAAAAAGATCTTGTTGACAAAAAGGAGGTTTCCCCGTAGTCTGCGTCCCATCGAAGGGGAGTAGCCATACAGTGGATATCGTCAATACGGAGCTGCAAGCCCCGGTACCACTGGTCAATCGACGAAACCGACAGGCGAGACCTTTATCGGAGGGTAACCCCCTCGGATGAAGGTCTTTTTTTTTGCATCATGAGATGATCTCTACCCATCATGCCATAAGGAGTGTCCCATGGTTGACAAGGAGTGCCACGGAAAACCGATCGATGACCTCGTCTGCGAATTTCAAACGCACCTCGAGGCGGGACTCAGCAGCAAGGAGGCGCAGGAGCGCCTCAAGAAGTACGGCCCCAACGAACTCTCCGAACGGCCCAGGCCGGGGTTTTTCGCGCTCCTCCTGTCTCAATTCAACAATTTCCTGGTGATCATCCTGATCGTCGCCGCGGTCGTTTCCCTGTTGCTCGGCGAGTATATCGACTCCATCGCCATCATGGTCATCGTCGCCTTGAATTCCATCGTGGGTGTGGTGCAGGAATCCAAGGCGGAAAAGGCCATCGCCGCTCTGAAGAAGATGGCCGCCCCCAACACCCAGGTCATCCGTGACGGCCACCAGATCACGATTCCGGCCCGCGAACTCGTCGCCGGGGATCTCGTCCTCCTCGAAGCCGGCAACTACGTCCCCGCCGACATGCGCCTCGTCGAGACCGTCAATCTCAAGGTCGAAGAGGCCTCGCTGACGGGGGAATCCGTGCCGGTCGAAAAGAACGCGACCGTGGTCCTGGACAAGGACATCCCCCTCGGTGACCGGAAGAACACCGCCTTCATGAGCACGCTCATCACCTACGGGCGCGGCAAGGGCCTGGTGACGGGCACGGGCATGCACACGCAGATCGGCCTCATCGCCGAGATGCTCCAGTCCTACGAGGAGGAGGACACCCCTCTCCAGCAGAAACTGGCCCATCTCGGAAAGATCCTCGGAACGATCTGTCTGGCCATCTGCGGAATCGTGTTCCTCTACGGGCTGTTCCGTGACACGCACATGTCGGTGATCCTCGATTCCGGATTCATGGATTACCTCTCGGGCGAAAAGAAAGACATCGTCAACCTCTTCATGGTCGCCGTCAGCCTGGCCATCGCCGCGGTCCCCGAGGGTCTCCCGGCGATCGTGACCATCTGCCTCGCCCTCGGCATGCAGCAGATGATCCGGCGCAACGCCCTGATCCGCAAGCTCCCCGCCGTGGAGACGCTGGGCTGCACCACGGTGATCTGCTCCGACAAGACGGGGACGCTGACTCAGAACAAGATGACGGTCGTGCAGGGCTGGGCCGGAGGGAAGAGGTTCCGCGTGACCGGGGAAGGATACGCGCCGGAAGGGCGGTTCTATCAGAACGACAGCCCCTTCGATCCGTCCGGTGATCCCGACATCGGGGTGCTCCTCCAGGGAGGATTGCTCTGCAACGATGCCAGCCTCGAAGAAAAGACCCAGGAGGGAGGCGAACGCACCTGGCAGATCATCGGTGACCCCACGGAAGGCGCCATGGTCGTTGCGGCGGCCAAGAGCGGCCTGTGGCGCAGAGACGCGGAAAAGACCTTCCCGCGGGTCATGGAGGTCCCCTTCGATTCGGACAGAAAGAGGATGGTCACGATCCACCGGCTCGAAGGCGACTCCGCCCGGACGTCCCCCGCGGGCTTTCCGTATCCGCCCGTCATCGCCTTCGTCAAGGGAGCGCCGGACGTGGTCCTGGATCTGTGCGGTTCCATCCTGCAGAAGGGGGTGGCCGTCCCCATGACGGAGGAGCTGCGCAGGGAGGTCCTCGCGCAGAACCACGATATGGCGGCCTCCGCGCTGCGCGTGCTGGGCACGGCCTACCGTCCCCTGAAGGATGTTCCCGCAGCGGCGGACCCGGCCGAGATCGAAAAAGATCTCGTCTTTGTCGGCCTGCTCGGCATGATCGACCCGCCGCGGCCCGAGGTCGTCGAGGCGGTGAAACTCGCATCGGGCGCCGGTTTGCGGAGCGTCATGGTGACCGGCGATTACCGCGACACGGCCGAAGCGATCGCGAGGCAGATCGGGCTCCTGACGCCCGGCGGTCTCGTTCTCACCGGCGCCGAGCTGGACCGGATGAGCGACCAGGAACTGGCCGAGAAAGCCGACAGGATCCAGGTGTGCTGCCGCGTATCTCCGGCCCACAAGACGAAGATCGTCGATGCCCTCAAGGCGCGCGACCATGTGGTCGCGATGACGGGCGACGGCGTGAACGACGCCCCCGCCCTGAAGCGCGCGAACATCGGCGTCGCCATGGGGATCACCGGAACCGATGTATCCAAGGAGTCGGCGGACATGGTCCTGACGGACGACAACTTCGCCAGCATCGTCTCGGCCATCGAGCAGGGACGGATCATCTACGCGAACATCCGGAAGTTCGTCTACTTCCTCCTGGCCTGCAACGTCGGCGAGATCCTGATCGTCTTCGGCGCCATGCTGGGCGGCCTCCCCATTCCGCTGAAGCCGATCCACCTCCTCTGGCTGAACCTCGTGTCGGACGGCGCCCCCGCCCTCGCCCTGGGAATGGAAAAGGGCGAACCGGACATCATGAAGCAGCCGCCGCGGCCGCCCAAGGAACCGGTCATCACCTCCGACATGGCGATCGGCATATCCGTCGTGGCCGTCACGGACATGCTCGCCGTGCTGCTTGTCTTCTACCTCGCCATCCAGCGCTATCCGGGCCATCTCGAGATCGCGCAGACCATCGCCTTCGTGACGCTCTGCACGTCGGAACTGCTCCGGGCCTTCACCGCCCGTTCCGAGCATCACAGCGTCTTCGCGCTCGGCGTATTCTCCAACCGCTGGATGGTCTGGGCCACGTCGGCCTCGTTCCTGCTGATCCTGCTCGTGGTCTACGTGCCGTTCCTTCAGCCCTTCTTCGACACCGTTCCCCTGACGCTCGGAGACTGGCTCTTCATGGCGCCCTTCTTCTTCGCATCGCCGGTCGCCATGGAACTGGTGAAGATCTACATCCGGGTGAGGAGAACCGGCAAGGCAGCGGCGAGGGCCGTGTAACCCGGGCCGAAGGCAGACCTTCCCTGGCAGACGGTGGGAATTTCCTTCCCGGGGGTCGGACACAAAAAAAACGGGGCGCGCCCTTTTTGACCAGAAGGACGCGCCCCGTTTTTCTCGTTTCTGGAGCTCCCGGTGTTCGGCTTCCCTACCTGCCGGTCGGCACGACGATCTCCACGCGCCGGTTCAGGGCCCGGCCGGCCTCCGTGGCGTTGGAGGCGACCGGATTGGCGGGCCCCAGGCCTTCCACCGCCACGCTGGCGGACGGGATGTTCTGGTTGAGGACGAGGTACTCCCTGACCTCGGTGGCGCGCTTCTCGGAAAGGGCCTGGTTCGCGGCCGCCTTGCCGACGCTGTCCGTGTAGCCCCGGACGGTGACCCTGCTCCCGGCGGCGTATTTTTTCAGGAACGCACCTACCTGGTCCAGAACGGCCCTGCCCGCCGGAGAAACTTCGTTCTTCGGCGTGAGGACGTTGATGGCCAGGACGGTGATGACGATCTCCCCGTCCGCGGACTTGACGGCCGCGTGGGGGATCTTCGCTGCGTCGTCCCGCATCGCGTTTTCTCTCTCCAGGGCCGCCATTTTTTTCTGCATGGCCTCCATCTTCTGCTTGTCGGCGGCAGACTGCGCTTCGCGGGCCTTTGCCTCCGCCGCCTCTTTCTGCTTCTGCAGCGCCAGGCGCTCGGCCTCGAGTTTCGCTTCGGCCGTCTTTTTCTGCGCCTCCTCGAGCTCCTTCTTCTTCTGCGCCTCCAGCGCCGTCGCCTTCTGCCTGGATTCCTCCAGCGCCTTCCGCTCGGCGTCGGCCTTCGCCTTGACCGCCTTCGCCGCCTCGGCCTCGGCCTGCGTCTTCTTCATGACCTCCAGGGAGGTCCGAAAGTCGGCAAGGTCCTTCCGCGCATCCTTGAGTTCCGCGGCCGCAAGGAATTTCCTGGACTTGGCCTCGGCGATCTGGGCTTTCACCTTCGCCATCGACGCCAGGTACAGGATCTCGCGGACGGCCGCCTCGTTGGACTTCACCAGCTTCATGGTGCGTGAAAGGATCGACTGGGACTCCGCGTGCTGCTTCTCCGCCTCGGCCAGCCAGGATTTCGCCTGGGCGAGGTCATCCGGCGCGTTCTTTTCCGCCCCGGCCATCCGCGCCTGCTCTATGGCGGCCTTGGCCTCCTCGAATGCCACCGGGACCGGCTCCGCACCGAGGGCGGCAAGCGGGAACAGGAGGAGAACGAACCACGCCGCAACGGCAATACCCCGCATGTTTTTCCCCAAGAGCTTCATCGTCATTCCCCCCTCCCTACTGGCCTTTTTTCAGCTGTTCGATCTCGGCCTTGACCTTCTTGAGGTCGTCGTTCGTCGTCGCCAGGTTTTCCTCATCGGTTTTCAACTCCGCAACCGCCCTGGCCAGCTCCGCGTAGGCCCTCGCCAGGCGGGAATTCTGCGCAAACTGCGTGCCGTCCTTGAGCGGACGGACGCTCTCCGCGGCATTGAGGAGTTCCTGGGCCTTGGCCATATTCTCGGCCGAATACTTGTCCCCCTGGGCTTTCTGCGCCGTTGCCAGCGCCGCCCTGGCATCGAGAAATTCCTGCTCCAGAGCGGGGGTGATGTCCTGCCCCCGAAGCGGTCCGGCAATGCAGAGGCTCGCGAGAACCCCGAAGACAAACACAAGGAATAACGATTTGCTCCCTGTCATGACGACCTCCTTCCAGGATGGCGGCTCCAGAAGATCCGTTTCGATTTGACCGCGGATTATAGCGGGAGGGTACGAAGGAAGCAAAGAAAAAAATGCGGGGCAAGGGACACGAACGAACGTTCCCGCTGCGGTCCTTCGTGGTAGCTTTCCTTGACCAGCCTGGTTTTTTCTCTTACCATCTCTATCGCGCAAATAATTGAGATTCTTCTATTTTCGTCTTGACAAAACGCCCGAAATCCGATTATACAGCGGCGGCTTTCCGTATGCCGTCACAAGCCCGGTCTCACTGCAGCGAGACCTGCGCAGATTCCGGGAGAGATTGAAGCTCTCCGGAGCAAGCCCCGGAGAAGCTTCGATCCCCAAGGAACGGATCTCAAACGCGATTCGCTCGCTTACCCCGCAGCAGGCTGCGAGGAATGCGCTCGCTGCTGGATTCACATCGTTCTTGGAAGGAGGGTGCCGCATGATCGGCAAGGCGGAAATCGATCATCTCGCCGGCAGGCTCGGCCGGGAGAACATCTACACCGAAAAGGAGGATCTCCTGGTTCTGGGGTACGACTCCACGCCGGAGATGCACCATCTCCCGGACGTGGTCGTCTATCCCCGATCCCAGGACGACGTCGTCTTCGCGGTGGACTTCTGCCGGCAGGAGGGGCTCCCCATCGTCCCCCGCGGCTCCGGCACCGGCTTGTCCGGCGGCAGCGCCCCGGTGCAGGGCGGGATGGTGGTCTGCATGACCCGGATGAACCGCGTCCTGGAAATCGACGAGGAGAACCTGACGGCAACGGTCGAACCGGGCGTCATCACGCTCGATCTCTTCAACGCCGTCGCCGCCAAGGGCCTGTTCTATCCGCCCGATCCCGGTTCCCAGACGATCTCGACGATCGGCGGCAACGTGGCGGAGAACGCGGGCGGGCTGCGCGGTCTCAAGTACGGCGTCACGCGCAACTACGTCATGGGGATCTCCGGCGTCCTGGCCGACGGCACGTCGATCCAGGCCGGCAACAAGTGCGTCAAGGACGTCGCCGGCTATGCCCTGCGCGACATCTTCATCGGCAGCGAAGGCACGCTCGGCATCATGACGCAGGTGACCGTCCGTCTCATCAATCCCCCCAAGGCCAAACGGACGTTTCTCGCCCATTTCCAGGACATCCGCACCGCCGGTCAGGCGGTATCGAAGATCATCGCCAGCCGCATCATCCCGTCGACGCTGGAGATCATGGACCGGACGACGATCAACTGCGTGGAGGACTACAAAGGCATCGGCCTGCCGCGCTACATGGCGGCGCTCCTCCTCATCGAGGTGGACGGCCATCCGGCCGTGGTCGCCGAGGAAGCCGACGGCGTCCGGAAGGTCCTGGAATCGATCCGGGCCGACGCGATTCATGAGGCGAAGGACGCCGCCGAGGCGGACCGGCTCGCCGCAGCGAGGCGGACGGCGCTTTCCGCCGTCGCCCGCGTCTCACCCACGACGATCCTCGAGGATGCCACCGTTCCGAGAAGCTGCCTTTCCGAGACCTTCGCCGAAATCGAGCGTCTGAAAGCGAAATACAACGTCAGGGTCGCGACCTTCGGCCATGCCGGCGACGGGAATCTGCACCCCACGGCCGTCACCGACGAGCGGAACAGGGACGAGATCCGGCGGGTGCACGACTTCTTTTCGGAACTGTACGAGAAGGTCCTGGCCCTCGGCGGAACCGTGTCCGGCGAACACGGCATCGGGCTGGCGAAGAGGGATTATCTCCAGCGCCAGATCGGACCCGGCGGCGTCGGCGTCATGAAGCGCATCAAGGTCGCCTTCGATCCGGCGGGCATCATGAATCCCTGCAAGATGTTCCCCGACGAAGCGGGCGGCGCCGGCGGCGGAAATGCGGAAAAGGGAGGTTCACATGCCTGAGACGGCCGCACTGGGAAACTTCGCCCCCGAAGACGCCCCCTCCTATGAGTCCATCCTGCAGTGCATGCGCTGCGGCTTCTGCCTCGCCGTCTGCCCGACATACTCCCTCACGAACCGCGAGCGGTCCAGCCCCCGCGGGAGGGCCGCTCTGGCCCGCGCCGTCGCCGAGCGGAAACTGGAATTCACCAGGGCCGTCAAGGAAGAGGCCTTCTACTGCCTCGACTGCCGCGCCTGCTCGACCGCCTGCCCGTCGGGCGTGAAGGTCGGCCCGATCATGGAATTCTGCCGCAGCCAGTCTCATGTCTTCCATCCCCTGCCTCCCGCTGCCGGTTTGCTCCGCACCTTCATCCTCAGGAAGATGCTTCCCTCGGCGGAGCTCATGGAGACCTCGATGCTGCCGATGCGCCTCTACCAGCGCCTCGGCCTCCAGCGGGCCATGCGCAACCTGGGCGTCAACCGCCTCCTGCCGGCCCTCCTCTCCAAGATGGAAGGCATCCTTCCCGCCCTGGAACGGCCCCTGCGCCAGGTCCTTCCCCGGCAGATCCCGGCCCGCGGAACAAAGCGCGGGCGTGTGGGGTTCTTTCTGGGCTGCGCGATGAGCCTGACCTTCCCCGAGGTCTCCCGCCAGACGGCCCGCGTCCTTGCACAGCAGGGCTTCGACGTCGTGACCCCCAGGGAGGTCAAGTGCTGCGGCGCCCCGCACCTCGCGGAGGGGGACCGCAGGACCGCCCGGGAGCTGGCTGCGATGAACCTCGATCTCTTCTCGGGGCTCGGCGTCGACTGGATCGTCACGGACTGCGCCGGCTGCGGCTGCGCGCTGAAGGAGTACGAGGAGATCCTCGACGGCCGGATCGAACACGGACGCCTGGAGGCGTTCCGCAGGAAGGTCCGCGACGTGTCGGAGCTCCTGGCGGAGGCCGGTCTCCGGACGGAAGGTTTCAAACCCTTCCCTTCCTCCGTCACCTACCACGAGCCCTGCCACCTCGCCCATGGCCAGGGCGTCTCCGCCCAGCCGCGACACCTGATCCGTCAGATCCCGGGGGTCGAATACCGGGAGATGAAGGAGGCGAACTGGTGCTGCGGCATGGCGGGATCATTCGCCCTGAAGGAACTGGAGGCGAGCCGCAGGATCCTCGACCGGAAGCTGGCCAACGTCCGCGCAACCGGCGCCGAATTCCTCGTCACGGCCAATCCGGGCTGCCACCTGCAGCTGGCCTGGGGCGTCCGGCAGGCACGGATGAAACAGCCCGTCCTCCACATCATGGAACTGCTGGGAAGGGTCATCCCGGAGTAGGACCGGACTCCGGACGGGATTTCCGACCCGGCGAAGAACGGAGCATTTCCGAAACCGTCCGGGAAAATCTTCATTTTTTTTCAGACATATTCAGACATATTCCTCTTGACAAAGACCTCCGTTCCCTCTATAGACGCGGCCTCAGGGATACTTGTCTTCCACGCGTTTCGTCAGAAAAGATATTCTGTCTTTCATCAAAATAAAAAGGAGAGGGCATACGTATGACTAACGGAAACGAGAATCTCGAAAGCAAGCGTTGGTTGATCGCCATCGCGGCAATCGTCCTGCAGCTGTGCCTCGGCACGGTCTACGCGTGGTCGGTGTTCAAGAACCCGCTGGTTTCGGCGCACGGATGGTCCGGGATGCAAGTCCAGATCACCTTCATGATCCTGATCGGCATGATCGGCGTCGCCGCCGCCTTCGGCGGAGGGCTCGTGGACAAGAAGGGTCCGAAGTTCGTCGCCACCATCGGCGCCATCCTTTTCGGCATCGGCACCATCCTGGCCGGCGTCGCGGATGCCACGGGCAGTCTCTTCATCATGTACGTCGGGTACGGACTCATCGGCGGCCTCGGCAACGGCTTCGGCTACGTCACGCCCATCGCGACCCTGATCCGCTGGTTCCCCGACAAGCGCGGCCTCGTGACGGGCCTCGCGGTCATGGGCTTCGGCTTCGGCGCCTTCTTCATCGGCAAGATCGTTCCCGGCATGATTCTCAACATGGGCGTGGCCAGCACCTTCTACATCCTCGGCGTGATCTACCTCGTCCTGTGCACCCTGTCGGCTCTGGTCTTCAAGAATCCTCCCAAGGGCTGGCTGCCCGCCGGCTTCACGCCGCCCAAGACGGCGACCTCCGCGGCCGATTCCTATACCTTCGCGGAAGCCAAGACGACGTCCCAGTGGTGGATGCTGTGGGCCATGCTGTGCCTGAACGTGTCGGCCGGCCTCGGCCTCCTTTCCCAGCTCTCCCCCATGGCGCAGGACGTCCTGAAGAAGACGATCACCGACGCCAAGGAGCTGGCCATCGCCGGCGGGACGATCCTCGCCATCGCCTCGATCTTCAACGGACTCGGACGCCTCTTCTGGGCCTCGTTGTCCGACAAGATGGGCCGCAAGAACGTCTTCATCACCATGTTCATCACCCAGGCGGTCCTCTACATCCTGCTGCCCCAGATCGGCAACTCCGTGATCTTCACCGTCATCGCCTGCTACCTGTTGGCCTGCTACGGCGGCGGGTTCGCCACGATGCCCGCCTTCGCGGCGGATTCCTTCGGCCCCGCCTACATCGGCCGCGTCTACGGCATCATGCTGACGGCCTGGGGCGTCGCCGGCGTCCTCGGACCGCTGGTCTTCGCCCAACTGACGAAAACGACGGCCCTCTACGCAGCGGCCGGCCTCCTGATCGTGGGATTCGTTCTCGCGATCAGCTACAAGCGCCCGGAGCGCAAGGCGAAAGCCGCCTGATCCTCGGTGTCGACAACGCATCAAGGCGCCCCCGCGGCCGGCTTTTCCCGGCCCGGGGGCTTTTTTCATCGCCGTGAAATTCGCGGGAGGTCCGTCATGGACAAGGCCGAATCTTCGTCGCTGTACGACATCGATGCCCTCGCGGCGATCATCCGCAGACTGAGGAGCCCGGAGGGCTGTCCCTGGGACCGGGAACAGCGCAAGGAAGATCTCGCGCGATACCTCCTCGAGGAGGCCTACGAGGTGGTCGACGCCATCCGGAGCGGCAGGCCGGAAGCCCTCAAGGAAGAGCTGGGGGACCTCCTCTTCCAGATCCTCTTTCTGGTCCGCCTTGCCGAAGAGGCCTCCGAATTTTCTCTTGCCGATGTGACGACGGCCGTGGGCGCAAAGATGGTCCGGCGCCATCCACATGTCTACGGGCAGGTACGCGTGAACGGCGTTGCGGACGTCAAGGCGAACTGGCAGGACATCAAGGAACGGATCGAGGGGAAACCCGCGGGCAGGCAGGGGGCGCTGGAGGGCGTCCCCCGCGCCCTGCCCGCCCTGGCGAGGGCGCAGCGGATCGGCGAGGCCGCCGCCGGGGTCGGCTTCGACTGGGAAGACGCCGGCGGCGTCCTGAAGAAGATCGACGAAGAGATGGCCGAACTCCGCGCCGCGCTGGCGACGGCCGAGGAGGCCCGGATCGATGAAGAGATCGGCGACCTTCTCTTCAGCATCGTCAACCTCTGCCGTTTCGCGAAGGTGGACGCGGAGCAATCCTTGACGGGCGCGGTGAAAAAATTTATAGAACGCTTCCGCCGCGTCGAGGAACGTCTCCGCCGGGAAAATCTGTCGCCGGCGGAGGCGACGCCCCGGCGAATGGACGACCTCTGGAATGAAGTCAAGCAGGAAGAACAGCGATGAAATACTTTCTCTGCGTACTGGGAATGGTGTTCGTCATCGAAGGGCTCCCCTATTTCGCCTTCCCCGACAAGATCAAGAAATACCTTGTCAAACTGGTGGACGTGCCGGATTCCAAGCTGCGTTTTCTGGGACTGGCGGCCATGCTGGGCGGCCTCGCCCTCGTCTGGTTCGGCCGGAGCTGACCGTGCGGAAACCGATCCCGAGAAGGTCCTGCCCCGGGGCCTCTTCCCTATGAAACTGGCTGACTTCGATTATGAACTCCCCGAGGAATTGATCGCGCAGGCGCCCTGCGAGGAACGGGACCGGTCGCGCCTGCTCGTCGTCCACCGGGATTCGGGGAGGCTGGAGCACCGGACTTTTTCGGATTTTCCCGAGTATCTCCGCCCCGGCGATGCCGTCGTCGTCAACGATTCCCGCGTCATCCCCGCGCGCCTCTTCGGAAGCAAGGAATCGGGCGGCCGGGTCGAGTTCCTCCTTCTTTCCTGCGAAGACGAACGAAGCGCGCACTGGACGGCCCTCCTGAAACCCGGCCGCAGGGTGAAGGCGGGGACCTCCGTGCGGCTCGGAACGGACGCGGAAGCGGAAATCCTGGAAAAGCTGCCGGACGGCACGTGGCGGATCCGCTTCAGGACGGGTGCGGATTTCAACGCCTTCCTGAACGAGCACGGATACGCCCCCCTTCCTCCCTACATCAAACGCAGGGGAGGAGCGGGCATCTCCGCCGCAGACCTCGACCGGTACCAGACCGTCTATGCCCGCGTTCCGGGCTCCGTCGCCGCCCCCACCGCAGGCCTCCACTTCACCCCCGCGGTCCTCGATGCGATCCGCAGCCGGGGGATCCCCGTCGCGGCGGTGACGCTGCACGTCGGCTACGGCACGTTCCGTCCGATCGAAGCGGCAAGCGTGGAAGACCACGTGATGGACGAAGAGCGGATCGAGATCGGGGCCGAGGCAGCCCGGACCATCAACGCCGCGGCGCGGGTCGTCGCCGTCGGCACGACCTCGACGAGGACGATCGAGACGGCCGCCGGCGACGGCGGCGCAATCGCCGCCGGGTCGCTGCGAACGCGCCTCTACCTCTATCCGGGACGGCCCTTCCGCCGCGTCGGCGCCCTCCTGACCAACTTCCATCTGCCCCGCTCCTCCCTCTTCCTGCTCGTCTGCGCCTTCGCCGGCAGGGAGCGGATGATGGAGGCCTACGCGGAGGCGGTCCGGGAGCGGTACCGTTTCTTCAGCTACGGCGACTGCATGCTGATCCTGTGAAAGGAAACCGGCCGATGTCCCAATCCGGACAGGGCTTCCGCTTCGAGCGGATTCGAAAGGATGGCGGCTGCGATGCCCGGACGGGCCGGCTCGTGACGGCGCACGGCACGGTGGATACGCCCGCCTTCATGCCCGTCGGAACGCAGGGGGCGCTCAAGGCCCTCCTGCCCTCCCAGGCCGAGGCCCTCGGCGTGGAAATGATCCTCGCCAACACCTACCACCTCTACCTCCGTCCCGGAAGCGGGACGATCGGCACGGCCGGAGGCCTTCACCGCTTTATGGGCTGGAGCAGACCGATCCTCACCGACAGCGGCGGTTTTCAGGTCCACAGCCTGGCCAAGTTGCGCAGGATCACGCCCGAGGGGGTCCTCTTCCAGTCCCATATCGACGGTTCGCGCCATCTCCTGACCCCGGAGACGGCGCTCGCGGTCCAGGAGACGATCGGGTCGGACATCATGATGTGCCTCGACGAATGCACGCCCTATCCTTGCTCGCGGGAGGATACGGAGGCGTCCCTGAAGCTGACGACCGACTGGGCGGCGCGGAGCCGACGGCACAGGAGGGCGGACGACCGGGCGCTGTTCGGAATCGTCCAGGGCGGCGTCTATCCCGAACTGCGCCGCCGGGCCGCAGAGGAACTCGTCTCCATCGGCTTCGACGGGTATGCGGTCGGCGGCGTCAGCGTCGGGGAACCCCGGGAACTCATGTACGAGATCACCGGGCGGACGGCCCCGCTGCTGCCGGAGGACAGGCCCCGCTACCTGATGGGCGTGGGCACGCCGGAGGACATCGTCCGTTGCATCGGCTACGGCATCGACATGTTCGATTGCGTGCTTCCCACGCGCTGCGCGCGGCATGGATTGTTGTTTACAAACGGAGAAAAGGTTGTTATAAAACACGCCCGTTATCGGGACGACCAAGAGCCGCTGGACCGCGACTGCGACTGCCACACGTGCAGGAACTTCTCGCGCGCCTATCTGCGGCATCTTTTTGTCGCCGGGGAGATCCTGGCGCTGGTCCTGAATACGATCCACAACGTTCGGCATTACATCCGCCTGATGGAGCGCATCCGCAGGGCCGTTGCAGAAGACAGGTATGCAGATTTTCAGAAGGAATTCCTGAATCGACAAGGAGGATAATCCATTGAATTCAATCGCTTATGCCATGGGAGGTCCCGGCGGCGGACAGGCCGCTCCGGGCGGTGACATCAGCTTCTTCGTGATGATGGCGATCCTCTTCGCCATCTTCTATTTTCTCATCATCCGGCCCCAGCAGAAAAAGCAGAAGGAACACAAGGAAATGCTCGGCGGCCTCGCCCACGGGGATACGATCGTGACCACGGGCGGGATCCACGGCAAGATCGCCGCGCTGACGGACACGGTGGTGACGCTCGAGATCGCACCCAACGTCAAGATCAAGGTGACCCGCGGCAGCATCGCCGGCATCCTGCAGAAGGGCGACAAAGAAAAAGAATAGAACGGAAAGGTCCTCATTATGTGGAAAAGCTTACGGATGAGAACGGCGATCACCGTGATCGTGTGCCTGGTGGCGCTGTTTTACCTGACACCCACCCTCACGAGCAATCTCCCCCCCTTCTGGAAGGAGAACCTGCCCAAGGAAACCATCCATCTCGGATTGGACCTGCAGGGTGGCATGCACCTCGTCCTGGAGGTCGACACCGAAAAGGCCGTTGAAAGCAACGCCGAGCGTCTCACGAACAACCTTCGGGAAGCGATGATGGAAAGCAGGATCCGCTTCAAGCACATCGAGCGGACCAAGGGCAGCAGCATCTCGCTGGAGCTCCCGGACAGCGCCTCCCAGAGCGCCTTCGAAAGGCTGATCAAGGAGCAGTACGCCGACCTCGAGCAGGTGGGATCCGAGGTCGTTGACGGCAGGCACAAGGTCACGCTGGACATCCGGAGCAAGCGCAAGGACGAGATCAAGAAACTCGCCGTAGAGCAGAGCCTCGAAACGATCCGCAACCGCGTGGACCAGTTCGGCATCTCCGAACCGGAGATCATCCCTCAGGCGGAGAATCGGATCATCGTGCAGATGCCGGGAGTGAAAGACCCCGGCCGGGCCAAGAACCTGATCGGAAGGACCGCACTTCTCGAATTCAAGCTCGTGGACGAGGAGCACAGCCTGGAGGAGGCGATCAAAGGAAATATCCCCGAGGGGGATGAACTCCTGAACGAGGTCCGCGTCGACCGCCAGTCGGGCCGGCGATCGACTTCGCCCATCCTGCTCAAGAGCAAGACGCTGCTGACCGGCGAATCCCTGGAAAGCGCCACGGTCCAGATCGGCGATCGTTTCGGCGAGCCGCATGTATCGCTGAAATTCAATTCCCAGGGGGCGGCCGACTTCGAGCGGATCACGGGCGAGAACATCAAGAAGAGGCTGGCGATCGTTCTGGATGGCAGCGTCCATTCCGCGCCGGTCATCCAGGAGAGGATCTCCGGCGGCAACGCCCAGATCACCGGCTCGTTCACCATGGATGAAGCGCGGGACCTCGCCATCGTCCTGCGCGCGGGCGCCCTCCCGGCGCCGGTCAACATCCTCGAGGAGCGGACCGTGGGTCCGTCGCTGGGGAAGGATTCCATCGAGCGGGGCATCTGGTCCATCCTCTTGGGAGGCATCGCCGTCGTCGTCTTCATGGTCGTCTACTACCGGCTTTCCGGGTTTGTCGCCAACCTGGCCCTGCTTCTCAACATCCTGCTCATCCTGGGCGCGCTCGCAGCCTTCCGGGCGACCCTCACGCTGCCCGGCATCGCCGGCATCGTGCTCGTCATCGGCATGGCCGTGGACGCGAACGTCCTCATCTACGAACGGATCCGGGAAGAACTGCGGCTGGGCAAGACGCCGCGGGCGGCGATCGAGGCCGGCTACGCGAAGGCCTTCCTGACCATCTTCGACTCCAACCTGACCACCCTGATTGCGGCCTTCTTCCTCTTCGGTTTCGGAACGGGCCCGATCAAGGGATTCGCGGTCACGCTCAGCATCGGCCTTGTCGCCAGCATGTTTACGGCCGTCTTCGTGACGCGGATCGTCTTCGACTATTTTGTCTGGAACCGCAAGCTCCAGACGCTCAGCATATAATCGCGGGGGATCTTCATGGAACTGATCAAGCAGAATATGAATCTCGACTTCGTGGGGAAGATGAAGATCGCCTTCGTCGCTTCGGTCGTGATGATCGTCGTCAGCATCCTGTCGATCGTCGTCCACGGAGGCCTGAATTACGGCATCGATTTTGCCGGCGGTACGCTCGTCCAGATCAAGTTCAACGCCGAAACACCGACGGAAAAGATCCGCAGCGCCTTCAAACCGATCGGACTCGAGAACAGCATCATCCAGCAGGTGGGGCCACAGGAGTTCGTGGTGCGTACGCACGAGTCCTCATCCGACACGAAAGGCCTCTCGGGAAAGATCGACGACGCCCTCACGACGGCCATGGGAAAGGGCACCTTCGAAATCCGCCGGGTCGAGGTCGTCGGTCCCAAGGTGGGCAAGGACCTCACGAACAAGGCGATCTGGGCGCTCGTTTTCTCCTGGATCGGCATGCTGGTCTATATCGCGTTCCGGTTTGAACTGCGCTATGCCCTGGGGGGCATCCTGGCCCTCGTCCACGATACGGTCATCACCGTGGGGGCGCTCTCGCTCCTGAATAAGGAATTCACGCTGACCATCGTGGCCGCCCTGCTGACCATCGTCGGTTACTCCATCAACGACACGATCGTCATCTTCGACCGCATCCGCGAGAACGTGAGGAAGAATCCCCGGCAGCCGCTGGGAGAACTCATCAACACGAGCATCAACCAGACATTGAGCAGGACGATCCTGACGTCTCTGACGGTCCTGATCGTGGTCGTCATTCTGTTCTTCCTGGGCGGCGAAGTGATCCATGATTTCGCCTTCGCCCTGATCGTCGGCGTGATCATCGGGACCTACTCGTCCATATTCATTGCGGCCCAGTTCGTTACCGTCTGGGAGCGATTCCGCCCGGCAAAGAAGAGAAAGTCCTGACCTTGATCCCTCTCGAAGCAGCGGGACTGACACTGTTCATCCTGGCGCTCGCCGCCGGGATTTTCGCCACGGTCTTCAGCCTGCCGGGAACGGTCCTGATCCTGGTCGCCTCCTTTGTGTACGCCCTCTTCACCGGTTTCGAACCCATCGGTTTCCGGGTGCTGGCCGTGCTGGCGATCCTGTCCGTTTCGGCCGAGGCCGGCGAGTTCATCCTGGGGATGATGGGGGCGGCGCGGTTCGGAGCGTCGCGGAAGGCCTTCTGGGCCTCCCTGGCCGGCGGAATCCTGGGTGCGGTCCTGCTGGCGCCGCTGCTGTTCGGCGCAGGGGCGCTCCTGGGCATGTTTCTCGGAAGTTTCGTGGGAATGCTCGCTGCGGAAGTCCTGCGGCAGCGCCGGATCAAACCCGCCCTGCGGGCGGCGTGGGGCGCCCTCCTCGGCACGGCCGCCGGCATTCTTTTCAAGGGATTGTGCGCGTTGGCGATGACCGTGATCGTGCTGGCGAAGATCTATTCATAAGGGAGAACCCGTGTCCATGTCGAAACCGAAGTCGAAAATCCAGGAATATGTGGAGGCGATCCTCATCGCGATCCTCATCGCGTTCTTCATCCGGACCTTCATCGTCCAGGCCTTCAAGATTCCGTCGGGCTCCATGAAACCGACGCTCCAGATCGGCGACCACATTCTCGTCAACAAGTTCATCTACGGCGTCAAGATCCCCCTGCTGCGTTCAACGCTCATTCCGGTGACGGAGCCGAAGCGCGGCGATATCGTCGTCTTCATCTATCCGGAAGACCGCTCCAAGGATTTCATCAAGAGGCTGATCGGGGTGGCCGGCGATACGGTCGAAATCCGCAACAAGACGATTCTCTTGAACGGGAACCCCTATGAAGACCTGTACGGGGTCTACACGGACGACGTCGTGATCCCGGCAGCCATGCAGAAGAGGGACAACTTCGGGCCCGTCACGGTCCCGCCGGGCAAGATCTTCGTCATGGGGGACAACCGGGATCAGAGTTACGACAGCCGTTTCTTCGGATTTGTGGATCTGAAGGACGTCATGGGAAAGGCCATGATCATCTACTGGTCGTGGAACAGCGAGGAAAGCAGCGTCCGTTGGAGCCGGATCGGGCAGATCCTCCGTTAGGGCCCCGCGCAGCGGGACCGCCTCCCGTCCCCGCGGCGCCGTGCCGCGGCTCATGCCGGGCCTTCCAGCTCGAAATACCGCATGACCGCCTTCTTGCGCCCTGCCGGGCGGCGGTACTCCACCGCCGGATATCCCAGGGCGACGACGGCATGGACCTTCTCCCTCTCCGGAATTCCCAGAAATTTCTGCAGGGAGGAATCCCGGCGCATGGCAGCGACCGCAAAGCCGACGAGGCACGTCCCCAGCCCCATGGCGTGTGACGCCAACAGAAGGTTCTGGGCCGCCAGCAGGGCATCCTCGGCAGGGCAGCTTCCCCCCGGCCTGCTGCAGATGACGATCGCCGCCGCCGCCCCGTGAAAGAGCCGGTCGCGCCCCCCCTTCCGCCACGCGTCGATCGCCTCTTCAACGGACCGGGCGTACTCCCGGTAGTACCCGTCCAGCTCCGGCCGGCCGAGCCCCTTGGCGACATTGCGCAACACGGCGCTGCGCGACAGCCGGTTGAGGCGATCGAACAGGGGAAGAATCCTCTCGCCGAGGGCGACCAGCTCCCGCCGCGTCGGCAGGATCGTGAACGTCCAGACTTGACTGTTCGTGCCGGACGGCGCCAGAGCCGCCACCTTGACGAGGTCTTCGAGGATCGCCCGCCCGACGGGGCGGTCCTGGAAATTGCGGCAGGATCGCCGCGAGGCCATGAGCTGTGCCAACTTCGCCGCGTCGAAGCCGCCCCAGGGAATCCAATCCCCGCACGGGCGGAACGTGGCGAATTCCAGCATGGCGGGATCGATGGCGCCCACGGAAACGGCTCCGGCCGGACAGACCGCCGCACATTGCCCGCAGCCGAGCGAGCGTTCTCCAGTCACGGCCGCCTTTCCGTCGACGAGGGAGAGCGTACCCGACGGGCACACGCGGATGCAGTCCCCGCAGCCGATGCACCTCTCCCGATCAATGACCGTGGTCACCCTGCGCTTCATCCCGTCCCTTTCCGCCCGCGTCCCTGAAGCATGGATATTGCGTGCTCCCAGCCTTCTACGCCAGGAGCGAAAAGATCACCATGGCGACGGACATGCCGATCAGGACGATGACCGTACCCCATGCAACGATGTTCATGGCGGGACCGTTCACGTACGTCCCCATGATCCGCCGGTCGTTGATCAGGTAGAGCATGAAGAGAAGGACGACCGGCAGGAGCAGCCCGTTGGCGACCTGGGTGTAGAACATGATGGAGATCAGCGGAATGTCCGGCAGGAGAATGATCCCCGCGCTGACGAAAATCATCAGCGAATAGAGGCCGTAGAAGTGCGGGGCCTCGACGAACTTGCGGTCGAGGCTGGACTCCCAGCCGAAGGCCTCGCAGATGGTATAGGCCGTCGACAGGGGCAGGATGGAGGCCGCGAACAGGGAGGCGTTCAGCAGTCCGACCGCGAACAGCCAGGAAGAATAATCGCCGGCCAGGGGCGCCAGGGCCAGCGCCGCGTCCTTGGCCGTCTCGATGCGGATCCCCGCCTGGAAAATCGTCACGGCGCACAGCATGATGATGAAGAAGGCGACGAGGTTGACCGTGAACGACCCCAGGACCACGTCCATCCGGAGGTACTTGTAGTCCTTCGCCTTCAATCCCTTGTCCACGACGGAGGACTGCAGGTAGAACTGCATCCAGGGGGCGATCGTCGTTCCCACCAGGGCCAGCGACATGGTCAGAAATCCGGCGTCCATGCGGACCGTGGGAGACACAAAAGCCATGCCGATCTCCGTCCAGTCGGGTTTGCCCATGAAGCCGGAGATGACGTAGGACAGGTAGAACACGCAGGCAAAAAGGAATACCTTCTCCACCGACTTGTAATTTCCCTTCACCACGATCCACCAGACGAGCGCGGCGGCCGCGGGCACCGAGATGTGCCGGCCGATGCCGAAAATCTCGAGGCTGGCCGCAACCCCCGCGAATTCGGCGACGGTGTTGCCCAGGTTCGTGAAGAAGAGGACGACCATCAGGTAGAACGTGACCTTGGCGCCGAACCGCTCGCGGATGAGATCGGAGAGCCCCTTGCCGGAGATCACGCCCATGCGGGCGCACATCTCCTGGATGATGATGAGCGCGACGGTGATGGGGATGAGGGTCCACAGAAGCGACAGGCCGTACTGCGCGCCGGCGAGCGAATAGGTCGTGATGCCGCCCGCGTCGTTGTCGACGTTGGAGGTGATGATGCCGGGGCCGATCAGGGCGAAAAAAATGCCGGCAGATCGCCAGAATCCCCTGCCGGAGAAGGCGTCGAAGAATCGCGGGGTCTTCTTCTGTTCCGGGTCGCGTTCGGCCATGGAAGCGGTTCGCCTCTGTTCACGGACGATCGAAGAACTCCGCAGCAGGCGCGGGGAAGTTCGATCCTCCGGGAAGAAAGTCCGTCCTTTCGTTCGTTCACCGGCGCGGCGCGTCCGCCGGGATTGAGTCGCCGTGGAATCGGGCCTCTACTGGCCCAGTTCGGGCGCGACGGCCTCGAGGAGGTTCTTGAAATCGATGACCCCCTCGATTTTGCCGTCCTTGTCCACCACGGGGATCGCAATGATCCCGTACTTGGCGAAATGCCCCGCGATCTCACGCTTGTCGGCATCGAGGCCGACGGTCACGATGCGGGTGTCCATCAGTTCATCGATCTTGCATTCGTCGGAAGCCACGAGAAGATCGCGCAGGCTGATCGCGCCCAGGAGATGGTCTTCCGCATCCACGACGTAGGCGTAATAGATCAGTTCCACCTCCCCCGCCTCCCTGCGGAGCCGGGCGAGTGCGTCCGCCGCCGTCGTGCTCGGCGGAAAGCGGACGAACGACGTCGTCATCAGGCCGCCGGCCTTTTCCTCCGGATGAACGAGCAGCTCCTTGATATCCTCGGCGCTCTCTTTCTCCATCTCCTTAAGGATCACTTCCGCCTTGTCCTTGGAGAGGTCGCCGATGAGGTCGGCCGCCTCGCTCAGCGACATCTCCTCGATGATGTCCGAGGCGCTCTCCGGCGGCATGTCTTCGATGAGCTTCACCTGGATCTTGGGATCCGTTTCTTCGAGGGTTTCCGCGGCCGTTTCCACATCCAGCGTCTGGAAGACGGCGGTCCGCTGATGGACGTTCAACTCCTCGATGATGTCGGCCAGATCCGCCGGGTGGAGCTGCGAGAGGCGGTCCTGGGCGATCTTCAGGCGCAGGAGGTCCGGCGTCGAAATCGGCTGGACGAATTTCCAGGAGATGAACTGGTCGGGAAGCTTGTAGTCGAAGAGCGACATGAGCAGCCTATCGACCGCCTTCTCGAGTCCGACCCGCCTCATCAACCCCCGGAAACCGACGTCGACGTGCACCAGATGCAGCGCCCCGCGGCTCTTCAGAAACTGAAGGTCGTTGACACGCCGGATCTTGGCGCCGTCGGTGTCCACGACCTGTTTGTCCAGGAGCGCCTCGCGCAGAAGGATATCGCCGTTGCGGAGCGCCGGGCTCCGCCAGTCGGCAGGCGCAATTTCGGCGGCGATGTGACGCCCCCCTTCTTCCCGGATTTTCCGCCAGGAAAGGAGCAGGGGTTCCCGCCTCGCCCTGGATCTTACCAGGGCGGCCGTCACCACGGGATAAGGCTCGGACAGCACGGCCATGAGATCGCCGATCCGGCCCAGGACCCGGCCCTCGGGATCGAAGATCTCTTGGTTCAAAATCCGGCTCAAGAACAGAAAAACCTGAGGATCGGGCGTCGCCGGCATGGTGCAAACCTCCAGGTTGTGGGGTGTCTATAGCACGCCTGATGACGATACAAAAGTCTTTTTGTGTTGTTTCCCCGTCGGGCGGCGTGTTATAAAGAAACATCGATTTCCGGTGTGTTCTTCAGGCCTCTTTTTCGTCCTTGTCCGGACTCCCCTGTACCGCCGAAGAGCAGAAACGGCCTTCATCCCGGCGGGGGAATCTTTTTCCAGAAAGAGGGCACGCGGATGCTGATTTTCACCGACCTCGACGGCACACTCCTCGATCACGCCACCTACTCCTGGGAAGGCGCGGCCCGGACGGTCGCAAGGATCAGGGAAGAACGGGTTCCCCTCATCTTCGCGACGAGCAAGACAAGGGCCGAGGTCGAAAGGATCCAGGCCGCCTTGGATATCCGCGATCCCTTTGTCGTCGAAAACGGCGGCGCCGTCTTCTTTCCCGAGGACTATTTCGGAACCGCGTGCAGAGAGGGGGACCGCCTGCCGCCTTACCGACGGATTCGCATGGGAGAGACCTATGCGGAGATCCGGGCCTTCGTGGCCGAAATGAAGGGCCGTTTTCCCATCCGCGGCTTCGGGGATCTCGAAACCGCGGAGATCGCGGAACTGACCGGACTTTCCGTCGAACAGGCCGCGCTGGCCCGGACCAGGGAATTTTCCGAGCCCTTTCTGATCGCCGATCCATCCGGGTTGCCGGATCTGGAAGCGGAAGCGGCCCGCCGGGGCCTGAAGGTCACCTCCGGTGGCAGGTTCCATCACCTGATCGGCGCGGGACAGGACAAGGGCCGGGCCGTGAGGAAGCTGCTCGGCCTCTATGCCCGTTTCTGCGGAGGGGTCCGGCGAAGCGTCGCCATCGGCGACAGCCGGAACGATCTGCCCATGCTCGGAGAGGTGGATCAGCCCGTACTGATCCCGCGGCCCGACGGAACCCGCGAGGATATCCGCCTCCCGAACCTCATCATTGCCCCTTATCCCGGGAGTTCCGGGTGGAGTGCGGTGGTGGACCGCATCCTCTCCGGGGGGAAGGGCGACCGCGACAATCGGAGGGACGAACGATGGAGACGACAAACCGTTTCATGACTGCGCTGCGGAACCACGTGCGGCTGCGACTCGAGCAACTGGGGCAGGCCGATATCGTCGTCGGCATCCCCTCCTACTACAGCAGCGGAACGATCGCCCACGTGATCCAGGCGGTCGCCGCCGGCCTCTCGCAGTACTGCGGCGAATGCCGTGCAGTCATCATGGTATCGGACGGCGGGTCCACCGACGATTCGCGGGAGGTCGCCAATCTCGTCCAGATCCCCTCTTTCAACATCGAGAAGATCGTCACGATCTACCGGGGCATCCCCGGAAAGGGCTCGGGACTGCGCGCCGTTTTCGAGGCGGCCAACTTCCTTAAGGCGAAGGCAGTCGCCGTATTCGATTCGGATCTTGTTTCCATCAAGCCGGAGTGGATAGGAAACGTGCTCAATCTCGTGCGCGAAGGGTACGACTTCGTCGCCCCCTTCTACCGGCGCTACAAACTGGACGGGACGATCACCAACACCATCGCCTACAACATGACCCGGGCCCTCTACGGCCTGCGCATCCGCCAGCCGATCGGCGGCGACTTCGGCATCTCCGGCCGCCTGGTCAAGGACTTTCTCGACCAGGACGTCTGGGAAACGGACGTGGCCCGCTTCGGCATCGACGTCTGGATGACGACATCGGCTATCGTCTGGGACTGCCGGATCTGCCAGGCGCGCCTCGGCGTCAAGATTCACGGCCACAAGGATCCGGCCGCCGATCTCGGCCCCATGTTCCGGCAGGTTGTGGGGTCCATCTTCCAGATGATGGAACAGCATGAAGGCTTCTGGAAAAACGTGGCGGATTCGAAAGACGTCCCGATCCTGGGTGCGGAGTTCGAGCAAGAGCCCGCCCCTTTTGAAGTGGACATGGAAAGCCTCATCGACTACTTCCGGGTCGGTTTCCGCAACTTCGAGAGCCTGTGGGAACGATCCATCGATGACATCGACATGAGGACTGTGCGCTCCCTGGCGGCGACGGAGCGCCGGGAGGATTTCCGTATGCCCGTGGAGACGTGGGCGCGCATCATCTACCGCTACGCCGCCGCCTTTCAAGCCACGCCCCGCCAGCGGTTCAAGGTGCTCGACACCATGATCCCCCTCTATTACGCCCGCGTCGTGTCGCTCATCAACGAGCTCGCCGACGCCTCTCCCGAGGAGGCCGAGCGGCAGTCCGAAGCCAATGCGCAGGTCTTCGAACGGCTGAAACCCTATCTGCTGGACGTCTGGAAAAAGGAGACGGAAAATGGCTGATTTCTGGCAGCACGCGATGATCACGACCCTCCAGAGAATCGCGGCGCGTCCCATCGAAGAGATCGACGCGGAATTGACGGCCATCGCGCGGCAGCGGAAGATCGTCCTGCTGCTCCCGGCCCTGGCCTCGGAGTTCGATACCCCGGCCATGCCCGGGATCATCCAGGAATTGAAAGGAGCGAAGTACCTGCACAAGATCGTCCTTTCCCTGGACCGGGCCGGAAAACGCGAATTTTCCCGCGCGAAACGGGAGATGTCCCGGATTCCCGTGGAGACGAAGATCGTCTGGCACGACGGACCGCAGATGCAGTCGTTCTACGACGAACTCCGGCGGTCCGACTTCGATCTGGACTTCCCCGGCAAGGGGCGCTCGGTCTGGATGACGATGGGGTGCATCCTGGCCGAGAGGGATATCTATGCGATCGCCCTGCATGATTGCGACATCGTGAATTACAGCCGGGAGATGCTGTCCCGTCTGATCTATCCCGTCGTCCATCCGGCCACGGATTTCGAGTTCAGCAAGGGCTATTACGTCCGGGTGGCGGACAAGCTGTTCGGCCGCGTGATGAGGCTCTTCTACACCCCCCTCATCCGGTCGCTGCAACGAATTCTCGGCACGAATGCCTTTCTCGCCTATCTCGACGGTTTCCGCTACGCCCTTTCCGGCGAATTCGCCCTCCTGGCAACCCTGGCGCGGGGCATCCGCATATCGCCGACCTGGGGCCTGGAGGTGTCCCTTCTCAGCGAGATCTACCAGAATGCCTCCATCAACCGCATCTGCCAGGTGGAAATCGCCGAGCGCTACGAGCACAAGCACCAGATCCTCGACAAGGAGAAACCGGCCAACGGCCTCCTCCGCATGGCGGAGGACATCGCCAAGGCCCTCTTCCGGGTGCTGGCCCAGGACGGGATCGTGATGAGCGATGCCTTCTTCCGCACCGTCCAGGTGTCGTACCTCCAGGAAGCCCGCGTGAGCATCGAAAAGTACCACGGCCTTTCGCTGATCAACGGGCTCTCCTATGACCGGCACAGCGAAATCGAGGCCGTGGAGGCGTTCATGGATTCATTGAAGTCCGCTGTCGCCGAATTCGTCCGGGACCCCGTGGGAATTCCCATGCTCTCCGCCTGGGCCCGTGTCGCGGCCGCCATCCCCGACTTCCAGGACCGCCTCTACCAGCAGGTCGAACTCGACAACCGCTAGCAGGCTGTTGAAAAATGCTCATCTGCTGCGTTGCGCTTCGCCCCCCGGATGCCCACGTACACTTCAGTACGCTCCGCTCCTCGGTGCTCGCGCGCCTTGCATCGAAACGTTTTTGAACCGCCTGCAAAACAGGGACTTTTTCAACCCCCTGCTGGGCGGGCGGAAGAGGCGGAAAATCGCCGGAGCACCGCCGCGGGCGGTCCCGCTCCTGCCCGCCGGCGATAAACCCCGTAGGACATTTCTACCTTTCTACCTTGGCTTGACACTGCCCGTTTTTCCCTTGACAGGCGTGCGACGGAATCCTATTCTTGCCCCGCAACGCGGGTCACGCCTGGGCAGGACGCGGCCCGTCTCCGGGACCCGCGGGATTCTCCCGCACGGAAGAGGACCCTTGGCAGACATGAACAAACGCTTCTCCGACCTGATCATGGCCTCGATCAAGAACCGCTTTTCCGATATCCACATCACGGGCGGTCATCCCCTGATCTTCCGCCGTGACGGCATCATCCACTCCGACAAGAGCATCAAGTGGTCGCCGGCCGAGATCGACGCCATGGTCAAGGACATGCTGACCGACAAGCAGCTTCACACGCTGAAGAAGCGCTGGTCCGTCGACCTGGCCCTGTCCGTGGGGCAGGTGCGGATCCGGATCAACGTCTTCTATACGACGCGCGGCCTGAGCCTCGCGATCCGGCTCCTGCCGGAAGCCATCCCCGAGCTGAACGGCCTCAACCTGCACCCGTCGTTGGCGACGATCAAGGACCTCCGGGCGGGCCTGGTCCTGGTGTGCGGAAGCACCGGCTCCGGCAAGTCGACGACCGTCGCAGCCATCATCGAGGAGATCAACCGCACCCGCCCGGTCCACATCATCACCATCGAAGACCCCATCGAGTACCGGTTTCAGCCCAAGAAGGCGTTCATCGAACAGCGCGAGGTGGGCATCCACGTGCCCTCCTTCAAGCAGGGCCTCCTCGACGTCCTGCGGGAAAATCCCGACGTCATCTTCGTCGGCGAGTTGCGCGAGCCGGACACGATCCGCCTCACCCTCAACGCCGCCGAATCGGGCCATCTCGTCTTCGCGACGCTCCACGCGACCGACGCCGAAGACGCCATCTACCGCATCAACAACTCCGTCACCGGCGAGAACCAGGACGTCATCCGCTACCAGTTCGCCTCCGCCCTGTCCTGGCTCATCATCCAGCAGCTGAATTTCATCGAGAAGGCCGGCTTCCGCGTCCCCGTGCTGGCCATCCTGAGGGATACGCCGTCCGTCAAGGGCAGCATCCGCGACAACAAGCTATCGCAGCTCGAGACCATCATGCAGACGAGCCGCAACGAAGGCATGTTCTCGCTGGAGCTTTACGAGCGCGAATTCATCGATACGCGGACGTCCTTCATCCATCCCCACAAGACCTTCGGGATGATGGCCGAGACGTCGAAGGAGCCCGATTTCAAGTCGAGCCTGATCGATCCGCTCGCCGTCCAGGACATCATCTACATGACCTCCGTCGAAGACGACCTCAAACGGGAAGAGGAGGCAAAAGCCAAAAGAGACGACGGCGAACAGCAGTACGTCGTCCTCGAAGACGATGTGGATCTCGAGGAGCTGATCGCGCAGTTCGGCCGGGAGGGGGAAACGAAGCCCGAGAGCGACAAGGCCGGAAGGTAGAACCCGCCCCCGCTGTCGGTAAGCCTTTCATTTTTCTCATTCCAGTTTTCAGGAGGAAACGTATGCCGGAAATCATCAACGTTCATGCAAGGGAAATTCTCGATTCGCGGGGCAATCCGACGGTGGAGGCGGAAGTCTCCCTCCTCTCGGGCGTCATCGCCCGCGCGGCCGTCCCGTCGGGGGCCTCCACGGGCGAGCACGAAATGCTGGAGCTGCGCGACGGCGACAAGAAGCGCTACCGCGGTCTCGGCGTGGAAAAGGCCGTGGCCAACGTCATCCAGAAGATCGCCCCCGAGATCATCGGCATGGACTGCACCATGCAGCGCGAGATCGACTACACGATGATCGAGCTGGACGGCACGCCGAACCGGAGCGCCCTCGGCGCCAACGCCATGCTCAGCGTGTCGATGGCCTGCGCGAAGGCCGCGGCCGAGATCTCCGATCTGCCTCTCTACCGGTACCTGGGCGGCGTCTCCGCCAAAGACATCCCCGTGCCCATGGCCAACATCCTGAACGGCGGCCAGCACGCCGACAACAACGTGGACATCCAGGAATTCATGATCGTGCCGGCCGGTGCGCCGAGCTTCAAGGAGGCCCTGCGGATGGCGAGCGAGGTGTTCCACAGCCTCCGCGCCGTGCTGAAGGCCGAGGGCCTGAGCACGGGCGTCGGCGACGAAGGCGGATTTGCGCCGAATCTCGGCTCCAACGAGGAGGCCCTGGCCTGCATCATGGAGGCCATCGAGAAGGCGAAGTACCGCCCGGGCAAGGACATCTTCATCGCACTCGACGCCGCCGCGAGCTCCTTCTACGAGAAGGGGCGATACGTCCTTTCCGCAGAGAAGAAGCCCGTGAAATCGGCCGAGGAGATGGTGAAGTTCTACGAGGGTCTCGTCAAGAAATACCCGATCATCTCGATCGAGGACGGGCTGGCGGAAGACGACTGGAAGGGTTGGAAGCTGATGACGGACGTCTTGGGAAAGAAGGTCCAGATCGTGGGCGACGACATCTTCGTCACGAACCGCACGCGTCTGGAAAAGGGCATCCAGGCCGGCGTCGCCAACTCGATCCTCATCAAGCTCAACCAGATCGGGACCGTCACGGAAACCCTGGAAACGATCCAGGCGGCCAAGGAGGCCGGCTACACCACGGTCATCTCACACCGTTCCGGAGAAACGGAAGACGCCTTCATGGCCGATGTCGCCGTCGCCGCCAACAGCGGGCAGATCAAGAGCGGCTCCGTCTGCCGGAGCGAGCGCATCGCCAAGTACAACCAGCTCCTGCGCATCGAAGAGCAGCTGGGCGACGCCGCCGTCTATCGCGGCAGGGAGGCCTTCTACAGCATCCGTCCCTGAAGCGCCGGCTCGGCAGGACGTTCTTGCGAAGGGGTTCCGTCCGCGGACGGAGCCCCTTCGCCGTTTCTGCGGCAGTGGGGGCCTGCGCCAGTGGCCCGGCGCTCCTTCCACCGGGATCTCTCTAGGATTGCACGACCTCAAGGTTGTCGAAGTTCACCTTCGGATGGTCCCAGCTGCCGAGGCCGCCCATTCCGGAGGCGAAGGATGTGGTGTCCTGAAAGTCGAGGACGGCCTTGCCGCCCACCTTGAGGACGCGGCGGGTCCCGGGCCGGAGAGGCTTACAGGAACTTGAAGAGGCGGCGGCGGAGCGCCTCCAGGGGCCCTCGTTCGCCGGATAGGGCGTAAATCCTGCCGTCCTTCCGGTCGGCCTTCTCCGGCGGTTCGACGGCGCGCAGGATCTCCGCGTTGCGCAGATAGGTGACGGCGTTCGCGTAGTTCGACTGGGAGAGGGCCTCCGCGCGCCGGATCTCCCCCATCCGATGCATCTTCCCGCCCAGGCGGTGGAGCTTCTTGATGAAATCCTTCTCGGGACGCGGGCGCTTCCGCAGGTAGCCGCATCCCCTTGCCACCACCCAGTAGGACTCGATGTAGTTCTGGATGAGTCCGGCAAAGGGCCGGAGCCTGCTCCGGGCCATGCCGCGCATCTCGAGCCAGGCCTCGCCGTCGCGCTCCTGCGCGATCACGAGGTCCAGGCGATGGAGCCAGGACAGGACGTCCTTGACCTCGTCCGCATCGTCCACCGAATCGTCGAAGATGAACTCGTGGCGGAACAGCTTCTTGAAGAAACGGTAATCCATCATGAGCTGGTTCAGGGAGATGAGGTCCTCACGGGCGGCCAGCATGGAGACGGCGACGAAGGAGATGGGCAGGAAAAAGTGCAGGATGTTGTTCTTGTAGTACTCCAGGTTCATGCGCTTTTCGTCTTCGAGCGAATAGACGACGGCCTCGACGTCCTCGTCCTCCTCCTCCGCCCCCAGGCGAGAGATGAGGTCGGACTGTTCGAAGAGCACCAGCGCCTCCTGGACGGCCTTGCTGCGGTTGGCGAACGTCTCGGCGAACCTGACCTTGCGGTGGGACAGGTAATCGTGGAAGCGGTTCAGGGTGTCGATCAGATCGTCCTGGGCGATCCCGCGGCGGTCGCTGGAAAGGAGCCCGGCGGACACGAGCGAAAAGGGCGTCACGACGGCGACCTTGGCGATCTCCAAGACGAGGCCGTACCCGATCTTCCGGTAGAGGCTCTGCCGCTCCTCCATCTCCATCTGCAGGACGGGCTTCTCCTCGGAGGCGAGGTACTCCTTCAGCAGGATCGGCTCGCCGATGTTGACGTAGACGTGGCCGTACCGCTTCCTCAGGACCTTGCCGCTCCGGATGATGTCCGTCGTCTTCTCCGTGTCCTTCGGGGCGCCGCCGAGTTCCTTGAGGTAGGATTTCTCTTCGACGATCCGGTCGTAGCCGATGTACACCGGAATGGCGGCCAGGTTCTCGCACGCTCCGTCCAGGTAGGCCTGGATGATCATCGACAGGAGCCCGTACTTGGGCATGACCATCTTGCCCGTCCGGCTCCGGCCGCCCTCGATGAAGAACTCGATGGGCAGGCCCTCGCGGATCAGGGTCCGGAGGTAGCCGGAAAACACCTCCCCGTACAACGCATTTCCCCGGAACGTCCTCCGGAGGAAGAAGGCGCCCGATTTCCGGAACACGAAGCCCAGCGGGAAGAAGGAGAGATTGGTGCCCGCGGCGACGAAGGGCATCTGGATGTTGTGCTTGTAGAAGATGTATGAAAGCAGCAGGTAGTCGATGTGGCTGCGGTGGCACGGGATGATGATGAAGGGCATCTTCTTGGAGAGGTTGCGGATCTTGACGATCCCCTCCTGATCGAGGACCACGCCGTCGTAGATGTTGTTCCACAGCCAGGAGAGGAGTTTCTCCCACAGTTCGATGAAGGTCTCATTGTAGTCGGAGGCGATCTCGTGGAGGTATTTCCTGGCCTCTTTCCGCAGCGCCGCCTCCGACGTCTTTCCGGCCCGCGCCAGCTCTTCGATCTTCCGCGCCACGCCCGGGTCGTCCATCGTGGTCTGGATCATCTCCTGCTTCGACTTGAGGACGGGGCCGACGATGGAGGTCCTCTCCTCGTCGATCCGCTCGATCAGCTCCCGGCGGATCTGCTCGATCAGTTCCAGGCGCGAGCAGTTCCTGTTCTTCTCGATATACTCCGCGAGGTTGAGCGGTTCCACCGTAACCGCGAAGACCTTTCTCGCGTAGCGCAGGAAGGTCACCATGCGCCGGAATCCGCCGACGTTCTCGATCTGCCCGAAGAGGATGTTGAAGAGGCTCTCGCGCTCCTTCTCCCTGCGCCTGCCGTAGGTGACCAGCTCCGGCACGATGTAGACCGGGACCGACAGGTCCCGCTGCGCGTCGATCAGCTGCCCCAGGGCCTCGTCCGCCTCTTCGTCGTCGAAGAACTCGGACTCGCCCAGGTGGATGACGACGGTCTTTCCCGCCACGGCGAGCTTCCGGAGGTAATCCGAGGTTTCCTCCGGGTCACGGCGCCGCCAGAGCTGGGCGATCCCCAGCCGCAACGCCTTCAGGGCTTCAAGGAGCGGCTGCCAGGTGATCATGTTGACGCCGTGGGCGTAGACGGGCGCCGGCACGCCGAAACGGCGCGCAAATTCGCGGAGGATGAGGCAGTTGAGCTGGCTCCTTCCCTTGAGGGCGAAGACCACGACGCCCTCCGCCGCCTTCTGGGAAAGCGAGACCTGCGAGGGATCGACGAAATTCACCTGCGACAGGACCTTTCGTACGAACCAGTAGAGGGGATAATTCTCCCGTTCGTACATGGCGCCGCGGTAGTGCCCGTATCGTTCGGGAGTCGGCGGCGAATTGAAGGGCGTGATCAGCATAGCGGAGCGTTCTTATCGTCTGTTTCCCGGGTTCCGAAGGGCGAAGCGGAAGGAACCGTCAGGGGCCGTTGGATTGAAATTCCGTGGGAAAATGATCCTCCATGTAGCTCTCGACGTACCGCCGGATCTCGGTGGCGGAGTCGAGCGACAGCACCTTCTTCAGCAGTTTCGCCGATTCGGTGACGGTCGTGCCCTGGATGATCTTCTTGACCTTCGGAATGGCGAGATGATTCATGCTCAGTTCGTCCAGCTGCAGCCCCACGAGGATCATGGTGTACATCGGCTCCGCGGCCATCTCGCCGCACATGGCGACCGGGATCCCCGCCTTGTGCCCGGCATCGATGACGCGCTTGACCAGGCGCAGCACCGCCGGGTGGAGCGGCTGGTAGAGGTAGGTCACCTGCTCGTTGATCCGGTCGATGGCCAGCGCATACTGGATCAGGTCGTTGGTGCCGATGCTGAAGAAGTCGACCTCCTTGGCCAGATCGTCGGCGACGACGGCGGCGGAGGGGACCTCGATCATGATGCCGATCTCGACGTTCTCGCCGACGGGCACGCCCTTCGCCAGCAGATCGTCCCGCTGCTCGTAGAAGATCCTTTTCGCCTCCCGGATCTCTTCGAGCCCCGAAATCATGGGGAAGAGGATCCTCGTCCTGCCGTGGGCGGCGGCGCGGAGAATGCCGCGGATCTGGGTCTTGAAGAGATCGACCTCTTTCAGACAGAAGCGGATCGCCCGCAGCCCCATCTGCGGGTTCATCTCCTTGGCGACGTGGGGATCGGAAAAGAACTTGTCCCCGCCCAGGTCGAAGGTGCGGATGGTGGACCAGCCCAGTTCCTTGAAGCTGACGATCTGTTTGTAGGCCTTGTAGTGGTCTTCCTCGGTCGGCAGGGTATCGCGGTTGATGTAGATGAACTCGGTCCGATACAGGCCGATCTCCTCGGCGCCGTGCGCGATCGCCGACGGGATCTCCTCGATGAACTCGACGTTGGCGCCGATCTGCAGCCGGCGGCCGTCCCGCGTCACAGCCGGGAGACCCGCGTACTTGAGGTAGTCTTCCTGGGCCGCGATGTAGTGCTTCTGCTTTTCCTGGTACCGCTTCAGGACTTCCGGGTCGGGGTGGACGATCACCAGGCCCGCGGACCCGTCGATGATGATGTCGTCGTTCGTCCGGATCCGGTGGGTCACGTTTTCCAGCCCCACCACGGCGGGAATCTCGATCGAGCGGGCCACGATCGCCGTATGCGACGTCCGGCCGCCGATCTCGGTCGCAAAGCCCTGGACCTTGTCGAGTTTCATCAGGGCCGTATCGGCCGGCGACAGGTCGTAGGCGATGATGATGAAGCGCGCGCCGATATCCGCGATGCTCGTCTGCTTGCGTCCCGCCAGGTTCCGGATGATCCTCTGCCCGACGTACTGCACGTCGCTCACCCGGCCCTGGAGATAGGCGTCTTCGATCTTTTCGAAGGCTTCCTTGTACTTGTCGAGGGTAAGGCGGACCGCCCACTCGGCATTGACGCCCATGTTCCGTATGTTCGCGACGGTCCGATCGAGGAAACCCTTGTCCTGGAGGATCATGATGTGGACGTCGATGATGAACAGCGGATCCATCCCCTCGATATCGCCGAGCTTCTTCTTGACCTCCAGGAGCTGCTTCTCGGCCGCCTTGACGGCCGTCTTGAAGCGCTGGATTTCGCGGGCGACGAGGCTCCGGTCCTGGAGCTTGTAATAGGAGACCTGGGAATCGAGCGGGTCGAAGACGTAGGCCTTCCCGATCACGATGCCGGGAGACACACCGATCCCTTTGAGAACGAACGTCTTTTTCAAATCCGGTTCCGCCATGAATCCGTCCCTGTCCTCTCCCGCCCGCCGGTCAATCCTCTCCGAATTTGTCCGCGATGAGCTGCCCCAGCTCTTCGACCGCCGCACGGGCATCCGCGCCCTCAGCGCGGATCGTGATGTAGCTTCCCCTCGGGCAGGCCAGCGTCAGAATCCCCAGCAGGCTCTTGCCGTCCGCCTCGTTGCCGTCTCTCTCGAAGCAGATTCTGGCGCGGTATTTCTTCGCGATATTCACCAGCTTGGCCGCCGGCCGCGCATGGAGCCCCAGTTTGTTGCGTATCTCGAATGACCGTATCTCAACCATAGAAGTACGAAAGGACGCCGCAGATCCCCACCAGCCCGTACTGGAGGCCGATCCGGGAAATCCCCCGCCGCAGCGCCACAAACAGCAGAAGGATGACCGGCAGCGTCGCCAGTTCACCCGTGACCCGCCAGGCTTCCAGCCATTCGGCCTGCGAAGACGACAGGGCCAGGGCCGCAGCCACGCCCAGGACCGCCGCCGCCGCCTGCCGAACCCTCCGCCCAAGCTCCGGAAGCTCCAGCCTGCGGACGAATTCGACGCTCATCTTCCCGGACCGCCAGCCGGCCGCGAACCCGGCGATCCGCAGTGCGATGTGGGCCGGATTGTAAAGGATCAGGAGGATGATGGGCGCGGCCGGCATCCCGATGAACGCCGGGAAGAAGGCGGCAATGGAGCTCAGCGGCTTCAGTGCGCCCCAGAAAAAGCTGTCGCCGATCGCCGCATAGGGTCCCATCAATGCGGTCTTGAGGCGGGCGACTTCATCTCCGCCTTCCTCGCCCTTGTGCTCCATGTGGAGAACGGCGCCCGCAATGGGCGCGACGAAGTATGGATGGGTGTTGAAATACTGGAGGTGCCTGCGCAACAGTTCCGGGGCGTTTCCGGACCGTTCCGCCTGCGCACGGATCCAAGGCATCAGCGCAAAGGCAAAGCCGAGATTCTGCATCCTGCTGAAATTCAAAGAACCCTGCACCAGCAGGGCCCGCAGAAAAATCCGAACGAGGCCGAATGTGCGCATCGGCTTCATGCCTCCCGGGAACCGCGCCTCCCGCTGGTTTCTCTCCACGCCCTTTTCGGCAGCGATTTCGCCTGCCTTTGGAGGTTAACGTGACCAGACTGCGTAGCATGAACACTTTACGATGTCAACCGCTTGGACAGAATCCTCTATGCCATCTTCGCCCATGAAAACTTAAAAACAAAACCGGAGGCCCCTTCCTCTTAAACCTGACACAAACATCTTGACGCTACCTCCTTTTCAAAGGGGGGATTTCCGGATCCGCTGCACCCAGCCGGAGCGATGGTTTTCAGCAGCAACGGCGGCCCCCCTGCCCTGCAATTTTCTTCTTGACAGATGCAGTCGTTTCCTGTTAGGAACGCCAAATTTTTTTTGGTCCCTCCGTCAGATCGTCTTCATCGTCGATGCAACGGAACGCGAAAAGCATGGGAAACTAGAGAAAGGAGCAAGCTCAGTATGATCTGCCAGACAGTCCGATCCGGGGGCGAATGCGCCTTCATGTCCAAGAAGGGCTGCGGGTACAATGGTGGAAGCTGCCTCACGATCATCGACAAGTGCGAAGGCTGCAACAAGCTGATCGTTTACAACAGCGCCAGCTACTGCCGTGTATATCCCGATCCCAAGAGCAAGTGGCTGACCGGGAAATGTCCGACCGCATCCCACATCAAGATCGAAGTGCAGGAACCGACCCAGAAGATCAACCCGCTGAAGGCATCCAAGCGCGCTGCCGGAAAGAAGTAGCCGACGCCAGCCCTCAGAAAGAAAGGCCGATGCGAAAACCGCATCGGCCTTTCTTGTTCCCTGCCGACGTTCTGTCGTCCCCGCACTTTTCTGTCGTCCCTATGCCTTGTCCCCCGCCTTTTCTTTCATCCCCGCGCCTTTTCTGCCACCTCCGCGTCTTTTCTGTCACCCCCGCGCCTTTTCTGTCACCCCCGCGAACGCGGGGGTCCAGCGCTCTACTGTGCACAGAAACAGACATGAAGGGCCCTGGATTCCCGTTTTCACGGGAATGACATGGGTGCGCTGGATTCCCGCTGCAGTTTACCCTCGCGAAGGCGGGGGCGGGAATGACTCAATGAAGAACCGGATTCCCGCCTGAACGGATATGACAAAGGAAGGCTTCAGCGCATCCTGTCCCGGATCTCCTGCAGCCCTTTCTTCACTTCGGCGAGCCTTTCCCGGTCGTCGGCCGCAAAGAGATCGGCCGACTTCCCCGGATTCTTCTTCATGCGGGTCAGCTGCCGTTTTGCCCCGTTGATGGTGAATTTTTCTTCGTAGAGGAGCTTCCTGATGAGGAGAAGTTCTTCGACGTCTTTCCTGCGGTATACCCGCTGCGCCGAACTCGTCCGCTCCGGCCGCACGCTGCGGAACTCGGATTCCCAGAACCGGACGACGTAAGGTTCGACGCCCAGAATCCGGCTGACTTCCCCGATTCGAAAATAGGCCTTGTCCGGGATCGTCGTTTCCATGACTGGACCCTGCATTCCCCTGCGTCAAAGCCTGAAGGCGCCCGGGGTGGAGGCTGAGGCGCGGCGACGCCCCGCCCGGGACGCATCATGAAGGATCTTTTCGCGCGAATCCCGGAAAGCTACCCGTTGAGCGCCTTGCGGAGAACCTGGCTGGACTTGAAGGTCAGGACGCGCCGGGCCGTGATTTCGATCTCCTGGCCCGTCTGGGGATTCCTGCCGCGGCGGGATTTCTTTTCCTTCACGACGAAATTCCCGAAGCCGGAGATCTTGATCTTCTCTCCCCGGGAGAGACGGTCCTTCATGATATCGAAGACCGACTCCACGATCTTGGCCGAATCCTTCTTCGAAAATCCCAGTTGCTCGTACACGTCTTGAATGATGTCTATCTTGGTCATGGAATCCGCCCTCCCTGTCCCGGCTGTCCTCTGCCTCTATTCCGTACCCCTGATCCGTGCCCCTGTCTCTCTCACGATCGCGCTCACGATCCGCTCATGCACCGTCCGTATTTCTTCGTCCGTCAAGGTCCGCCCGGAGGAGCGGTAGGAGAACCGCACGGCCACGCTTTTCTTTCCCTCCTCGACGCCCCGGCCGGTATATACATCAAAGATATCGACGCTTTCAAGTAATTCTTCGCCGCCTTCCCTGACAATGCGCAGCATCCGTTCCGCCTCTACGGTCCTGTCCACCAGGAACGCCGTGTCGCGCGAGCCGGACGGGTACCGCGGAATCTCCCGGAAAGCGACCCGGTCGGAAAAGCGTTCCGTCAGGGCGTCCAGGTCGAGTTCGAAGACGACGGCCCGCGCCTTCATGTCGAGGGCGGCCTGCACGTCGGGATGGATCTCGCCGACGAATCCCACCGTTTCCCCGCCGAGCGAAACCCCGCAGCAGCGTCCCGGATGGAGAAAGGGCTCCCGGAAATCGGACCGGTATTCCGCCCCGGAGAACCTCAGGACGTCGAAGAGGCCCTCGACCACGCCCTTCAGGTCGAAGAAATCCGCCTCCACGCCCCCGAAGCCCCAGCTTTCGTCGTAGCGGGCGCCCGTGATCAGGCCGCCGACGCGGTTCCGCTCCAGGGGAAGCTCGCCTTCGCCGCGGCGGAAGAAGACCTTGCCGATTTCGTAGATCTTCAGATCGCTGCAGCCGGCGTAGGCATTGCGCCGCCAGGTCTCGACCAGGCTCCAGAGAATCGTCGTGCGCAGGACCGACTGGTCTTCGGACAGGGGGTTGGCGATCTTCACCCATCCCCGCCGCTCGTCCCTTTCCGGCAGGCCGAGACGGTCCGCCGACAGGGGCGTGATGAAGCTGTAGTTGATGACCTCGGTGTAGCCGCTCCCGGACAGGAAGTCGCGGATTCTTCCCTCGACGACGCCCTTTCCGGATTGCACCGGCGGTTCCGGCGCCGCGCACGGCATCGTCACCGGCACGCGGCCGAAGCCCCAGAGGCGGGCGATCTCCTCCACCAGGTCGATCTCCCGTTCGATATCGACGCGGAAGGAAGGCGGACGCACGGAATACCGCCCCGCGCCTGCCTTCTCGACCTTCATCTCGATCCCTTCGAGGATGCGGACCATCTCCGGCTCGGGGATCGACGTTCCCAGGACCGCGTTGACCCGCTCGGCGCGCAGGGAAATCGCCCCCGCCGCCGCCACCGGCTTCGGATGCTCGTCGATGATCCCCCGCAGGATCGTTCCGCCGGAAAGCTCCGCGATGAGCTGGGCGGCCCGGTTCGCCGCGCGCACGACCCCCTCGGGATCGATCCCGCGCTCGAAGCGGTAGGCCGCGTCCGTTCCCATCCCCAGCGACCGGGCGGAACGGCGGATGGAAGAGGGGTTGAAATAGGCGCTCTCCAGGAGGATATCCGACGTGTCGTCCTTGACCTCCGAGTTGAGCCCGCCCATGATGCCGCCGATGGCGACCGGCTTCTTCCCGTCGCAGATCATGAGGACGTCGCCGCCCAGCGTCCGCTCCTTGCCGTCCAGGGATACGAAAGGCTCGCCCTTGCGGGACCGGCGCACTTCGATTCTTCCCTCTTCGAGAAACCGGAAGTCGAAGGCGTGCAAGGGCTGGCCGAATTCCAGCATGACGAAATTGGTGACGTCGACGACGTTGTTGATGGCGCGCATCCCCGCGGCCTCGAGGCGCCGCCTCATCCAGGCGGGCGAAGGCCCGATCTTGACGTTGCGGATCATCCGCGCCGTATACCGGGGGCACAGATCCGGATCCAGGATGCGGACGGACGTGACGCCGCCGATGTTCCCGCCGCCCTCCTTCGGATCGACGGCAGGGTAGCGCAGGGTCTTGCCCGTCAGAAACGCGACTTCCCGGGCGATCCCGATCACCGAAAGGCAGTCGGAACGGTTGGGGGTGATGCCGATGTCCAGCACCGTGTCGACGAGGCCGAGGGCCTCGGCCAGATCGGCCCCCTCCGGGAGGTCCTCCCCGATGTCCATGATCCCCGCGGCATCCTCGCCGATGCCCAGTTCCTCCTCGGAACAGAGCATTCCCTCGGAGGCCTCCCCGCGGATCTTCGTGCTCTTGATCGTATAGCCGCCGGGAATGACCGCGCCGACCTTCGCAAAGGCCGAGAGCATCCCCGCGCGGACGTTGGGCGCCCCGCACACGACCGGATAGACGGCGCCGCCCGCCCGCACCTCGCAGACCGACAGCTTGTCGGCTCCCGGATGGGGTTTTACGGAGAGGACCCGCGCCACGACGACGTCCGAAAAATCGGGCCTCTTCGGCTCGACGGCGTCGACCTCGAGCCCGGCCATGGTAAGCCGCTCGGCGATCTCCCCGGGGGGAAGATCGATATCGACATAGTCTTGAAGCCAACGAATCGGCGCCCGCATCGTTCGACCTTTTTTCGCCGGGCCTGGCCGCGTATCGCCGCCGCGGACCCGGCAAAGAAGAATTTTAGAATTGCCGCAGAAACCGGATGTCGTTTTCGAAAAACAGCCGGATATCGGTGATCCCGTACTTGAGCATCGCGATGCGCTCCAGCCCCATGCCGAAGGCGAAGCCCGTCACTTCCTCCGCATCGTAGCCCACGGAGCGGAACACTGCCGGATCGACCATGCCGGAACCGAGGATCTCGAGCCAGCCGCTCTGCTTGCAGACGCGGCAGCCGGCCCCTCGGCATATGACGCACCGGATGTCCACTTCGGCGCTCGGTTCCGTGAAGGGGAAGAAGCTCGGCCGGAAGCGGATGGCCGTATTCTCCCCGAATACGCGCTGGACGAAGACCGTCAGGATCCCCTTGAGGTCGGAGAACCGGATGCCGCGGTCCACGAGAAGCCCCTCGATCTGGTGAAACATGGGCGTATGGGAGATGTCGGAATCCGGCCGATAGACCCGTCCCGGCGAAAGGATCCGCACCGGCGGCCGCCGCTTCTCCATGACGCGGACCTGTACCGGGGAGGTATGGGTGCGCAGGACGATGTTCTCCTCCACGTAGAAGGTGTCCTGCATGTCGCGCGCGGGATGGTCCTTGGGGATATTGAGGGCCTCGAAATTGTAGTAGTCGCTCTCGACCTCGGGGCCTTCGACGACGGAAAAGCCCAGGCCGGCGAAAATGCCGCAGATTTCCTGGCGGATCTGCGATATGGGGTGGAACCGGCCGCGCCGGACGACCCTGCCCGGCAGGGAAACGTCGAGCCGGTCGCGCAAGAGCGCCCGCTCCCCGGCCGAGGCGGCAAGCTGCGCCGCCCGGGAGTCGATCTTCGCCGTCAGGCGTTCCTTGATGTCGTTGGCAAGTTTTCCCAGGGCGGGCCTCTCCTCGGCGGAGACGGCCGCCAGGTTGCGGAGCATGCCCGTGAGCAGCCCCTTTCGGCCGAGGTACTTCGTACGGACGGCGGCCAGCGCTTCTTCCGAATCCGCGCCGGGCAACTCGGATTCCGCGGCCCGTTCGAGTTCTTCCAGGCGCTGCCTCATGCCGTGAGATTGCCCCTTGCGATGCCGACGATTTCCACGAAGGTCTGCGGATCGTGAACGGCCACATCGGCAAGGATCTTGCGGTCGATTTCGACGCCCGCTTTTTTCAGGCCGTCCATGAGACGGCTGTACGAGATCTCCTGCGCCCTGGCCGCGGCGTTGATCCGCGCGATCCACAGGCTCCGGAAATCGCGCTTCCGTGCCCTCCGGTCCCGAAAGGCATACACCAGCGAACGGTCCACGGCTTCCGTGGCCGTGCGGAGCAGGCGATGGCGCGATCCGAAGAAGCCCTTGGCGAGCTTGAATACCTTCCTTCTCTTTTTCTTGGCGTTGACCGCCCTCTTTACCCTTGGCATTGTAATGATCTCCTAAAAAAAATGACTGCTTATCGTCTTGTCATTGTGCCGGGTGTCGTCCCCGCCCCCGCTTTCGCGAGGGCAGGCTGCAGCGGGGACCTATCTCTCTGCTCTACGCCGAAGTTCACAGGCCAAACCCAAGACCCTGGATTCCCGCTTTCGCGGGAATGACAAATCAACGAAACCTTCTGTCATCCCCACGGAGGCGGGGCGGGAATGACACTGAGGATTGCGGGATCGTCGCTGCCGGACAGGCTCCGCGATGATCCCGCTCGGAAAACCGCCCTATTTGCCGCCGTACGGCAGCAGGCGCTTGATTTCCCGCTCGTTCGTCGCATCCAGAATCGTCGCTTTCCTGAGACTGCGTTTCCGCTTCGCGTTCTTCGTCGTCAGGATGTGACTCCCGAACGCCTTCTCCCGCTTCACTTTCCCCGTTCCGGTGAGGCGGAAACGCTTGGCCGCCCCCCTGTGCGTCTTCTGTTTCGGCATGATGTCTCCTTTGCTTTACACACGCTTCCGCGGCGATACGTCTCCGCGGGTGCCGGCGCCCGCCTATTTCTTCGGCGCCACAACCATGACCATGTTTCTTCCCTCGAGCTTGGGAAACTGGTCGATCGTGGCGACCTCCGCCAGCTCCTTCTGTATCCCCTCCATGATCCGGCGGCCGATATCGATGTACGCGATCTCCCGGCCCCTGAACATCATGGTGATCTTGACCTTGTCCTTTTCCTCCAGGAATCTCTTCACGTGCTTGAGTTTCACCGCCAGGTCGTGTTCGTCGGTCTTCGGCCTGAGGCGAATCTCCTTCACCTGGACAACGCTCTGACTCTTTCTGGCCGTCTGCAGCTTCTTGCTCTGCTGATAACGGAATTTCCCGTAATCCATGATCCGGCAGACGGGGGGTTGCGAACCCGGCGCCACTTCAACGAGATCGAATCCCGTCCTTGCTGCTTCCGCCAAGGCATCGGCGATGGACAAAACGCCCAACTGCTTTCCCTCGGCGTCGATCACCCTGACCTGTGGAACCCTGATCTCGCGGTTGATGCGGAAATCCTTGCTGATACGCCACCTCCTTTTTTTGCCTGTCTGCCTCGCCCCCGACACGCCGCCGCGGCGCCCCGGGGCTTCTATCCCTGCGGCGTCCGTGCCGCCTGCATCACTGGTACTGCGCGCAACGGTCCCGCACGATCGCGATGAATTCGTCGACGCTGACGGAGCCGAGGTTTTTTCCGTCCCGCAGGCGCGGGGCCAGCTTGCCCTCCTGCGCCTCCCGGTCGCCGATCACCAGCATGTACGGGATCTTCTGCATCTGGGCCTCGCGGATCTTGTAGCCCAGCTTCTGATTGTCGAAATCCTTCTCGACGCGCACCCCCGCCGCGGCCAGCTTCGCATACACTTCTTCCCCGTAGGGAATCTGGCGGTCCGTCACGGTGATGAGCCTCGCCTGCACCGGGGAAAGCCAGACGGGCAGGGCGCCTGCGTAGTGTTCGATCAGCACGCCCAGGAACCGCTCGATGGCGCCGAGGATCACCCGGTGGAGCATGACCGGCCGCCGCCGCTCTCCGTCCGCCGCCATGTAGGTGAGGTCGAAGCGCTCCGGCAGCGTGAAGTCGCACTGGATCGTCGCGCACTGCCACTTCCGCTTGAGCGCGTCCTTGAGCTTGAAATCGATCTTGGGGCCGTAGAAGGCGCCGTCGCCCTCGTTGACCTCGTAGGGAATCCTGTTGTCCTCGAGGGCCGCCCGGAGGGCCGAGGTCGCCAGCTCCCAGTCCGCATCGGTGCCGATGGAATTTTCGGGGCGCGTGCTCAGTTCCACCTCGTATTCGAACCCGAAGATCTTCATCGCATAGGCGACGAAGTCGGCGACGCCGCGGATCTCGGCGTTGAGCTGTTCCGGCGTGCAGAGGATGTGCGCGTCGTCCTGGGTGAACTGTCGGACCCGGAGCAGGCCGTGCAGAACGCCCGTCTTCTCGTGCCGGTGGACGGTGCCCAGCTCGAAGTAGCGAAGCGGAAGGTCGCGGTAGCTGCGGATCTTCGACTTGTAGATCAGCATGTGGGCGAGGCAGTTCATCGGCTTGATGCCGTAGGCCTGGCCCTCGACTTCCGTGAAATACATGTTCTCGCGGTAATGCTCGTAGTGCCCCGACCGCTTCCAGAGATCGACCTTGAGGATCTGGGGGCCCATGACCATGTCGTAGCCGCGCTTGAGGTGTTCCCTCCTCTCCCAGTCCTCGATGATCCACCGCAGCATCATCCCCTTCGGGTGGAAAATGGCGAGTCCCGCGCCGGCTTCCTCGTTCACCTGGAACAGGTCGAGGTCCTTGCCGAGACGCCGGTGGTCGCGCTTGCGGGCCTCCTCGAGGATCCGCAGGTGTTCGTCCAGTAGTTCCTGGGTCGCGAAACCGGTGCCGTAGATCCGCTGGAGCATCTTGTTGCGCTCGTCGCCGCGCCAGTAAGCCCCGGCCACGCTGAGCAGCTTGAAGGCCCGGATCATGCCGGTCGAGGGGATGTGCGGCCCGCGGCACAGGTCCACGTACCCGCCCTGCCGGTAGAGGCTGACGGTCTTCACGTCCTCGGGCAGGTCGCGCAGCAGCTCGACCTTGTAGCCCTCGCCGCGTTCACGGAAGAGCTCGACGGCCTTCTCCCGCGGCACCTCCTCGCGCCGGAAGGGATAGTCCGCGGCCGCGATCTCCTTCATCCTCTTCTCGATCCGCGCGAGGTCTTCGGGCGTGAAGGTCCGATCGTAGTCGAAGTCGTAGTAGAACCCGTCCTCGATCGACGGCCCGATGCTGACCTGGACCTTCCCGAAGCTGTCCTGGACCGCCTGGGCCATGACATGGGAGATGCTGTGGCGAAGGATCGACAGCCCTTCCTTGGACGCCGCATCGATGGCCGAAAGCTCGCCTCCCCCGTTGAGGGTGGAAGACAGGTCGATGGCGCGGCCGTTTAATCTGGCCGCGACCGCGGAGGAGAGCAGCTCGGGCTTCCACGCGGCGATCGCGTCGCGGGCCGTCGTTTCCGCCGGGAGGCTGCGTTCCGAGCCGTCCGGATATTTCAAACCGATCGATGCCATATCTTTCTTTGACGACTTCCCCTGTCATTCCCTCTATGTTGAAAATCAAGTTTTCTTTTCAACGGAGCGGGAAGAAGTAATTTATTCTTTGACGGAGCAATCCTTAAATCAGCCTGCGAAAGCGGGAATCCACTCCCTGCTGTCATTCCCGCGGAGGCGGGCAGGGACGACGAATATTCCCTTTCCTTCCTGTCATTCCCGCGAAAGCGGGAATCCAGGGTCATGGATTTCATGTTCCCCGCAGCCGCTGGATAACCAGGGCGCTGGGTCCCCGCGTTCGCGAGGACGACAGAAGGATCTTCGTCATTCCTGCTTCCCATCCTGTCACCCCCGCGGAGGCGGGCAGGGACGACGAATATTCCCTTTCCTTCCTGTCATTCCCGCGAAAGCGGGAATCCAGGGTCATGGATTTCATGTTCCCCGCAGCCGCTGGATAACCAGGGCGCTGGGTCCCCGCGTTCGCGAGGACGACAGAAGGATCTTCGTCATTCCTGCTTCCCATCCTGTCACCCCCGCGGAGGCGGGCAGGGACGACGAATATTCCCTTTCCCTCCTGTCATTCCCGCGAAGGCGGGAGCCCAGGCTGAACTCGCCGTGCCGCTGCGCTCCCCCGCACCGACTGCGTCATGCAGGATTCCGTCCGCTGCTTCGGGCCTGCCGCAGCACCGAGCATACAGCCGGCGGCACCGTTTTTCAACGGCCTGTTTCTCTATTAAAGAAAGGGCATCGCCTCTTGGGGGCTGATGCCCTCGTCTCTTGACCCGCGGCCGCGTGCAGCCGCGGGATCGACGTCAGATGGTAGGCACGCAGGGATTTGAACCCTGGACATCCACCGCGTCAGGATGGCGCTCTCCCCCTGAGCTACGTGCCTTTGGTTCCCCATCGGGGGCGTTCCTCTTAACAAGAAAATCCTGTGATGTCAAGCCGAATTCACCGATTTTGACCCGTTTGTCGCGGCGGCTGCATTGATGTAACGCACCCCGCGGAAAATGTACAGGAGACCGGACAGGATCGTGAAGAGCGCCGTCGCCCAGAAGAAGCCCCTGAGGACGAAGACATCGACGGCCATGAGTTTGCTCCTGTACAAAAGCGCGAAGGTGATCGTCAGGATCTGAAGGAAGGTGTTGATCTTGCTGACGAACATCGGCTTGACCTCGAAGGGGATCTTCAGCATGGTCAACACGGAGATTCCCAGCAGGATGATGACGTCCCGGCTGATGACGAGCACGGAAAGCCACGACGGGATGACGCTGCGGATCGAAAGGGTGATGAAGCAGCTGATCATGAGGGCCTTGTCGGCGATCGGGTCGAGGTATGCGCCCAGGACCGTCTTCTGGTTCATGAGGCGGGCGACGAAGCCGTCGAGCGCGTCGGTCAGGCCGCAGATCACGAAGATGACGAAGGCCTTGGAAAAGGACTTCTGGATGAGCAGAATCACCAGGATGGGGACAAGGAGGATCCTCAGGATCGTGAGAAGATTCGGAATGTTCATCGGGATCCTTCTCCGCCGCCCCGCCGGATCTTCCCGGCGGCCGGCAGCCGCGGCGCCGTGTTCACTTCACCACGTCCGGGCCGTCCGGTATGGTCTCCATGACCTTGTCCAGGCCGTCCCGGATGGCATCCTCGTAATCGAGGTACACGCTGGCTTCCAGTTCCTTGCGGAAGAAGGAGAAATGTCTCCGCTTGTTCCGGTAGTCTGTCTTCCAGAGCGTCGTGCCCGTTTTCGCACTGCGCAGCTCGAACTCCATGGAAACGGTGATCGATGCGTACCAGAGGAAATAGGAGATGCTGCACTCTTCCAGCGTGGAATACAGGATGGCATCGACGCCGAGGGCCTTCGCCACGACGGAGGGCGGAACCTGGCCGCCGGCGCCCCGGTTTCCCTGGTAGTAGGCGGCGAGCCTCTCGTCCACGAGCTTCAGCGGGATTTTCGGATATCCCTTGAAGTAAAGATCCGTGAGGAGCTTTTCCCGGAGGATCCGGGCCGCCGGCAACTCGGTGGTGCGGTTCTCCACGGGGAGAACGGCGATGAGGCGCGGCCGGTTCTTGGCGTAGTCCTGGACGAGCCAGTGGGGGATCTTCGAACTGCAGGCCGCCGCAACGAGAAGCAGCGCCCCGCAGAGGGCACACAGGCAGAGTCTTCGAAATCCGGATGGGTTTGCGATAATCTCTTCCTTTCCGCCCGCCGCTCCATCGCCGCGTTGCGGGCTTCCCGAATTCACTTGATGATCTGCAGTTCCACGATATCGGGGCCGACCCGCTTCACATGGAAGGACAGTTTCGACGTCCGTTCGAGCGCTTTCACCACGTCTTCCGCGGTGCCGCGGATATCGACATCCCACCGAACGGCGCCCCATTCCAGGCGCCGGGTCACGACGCGTTCGACACCGCCGCGGCCGGCCTGGAGCAGGTCCCGGAACCCCGTGTAGTCGCCGTACGTCCCGAATCCCCGGACGACGAGGGCAACGGTGCGCCGCCCTTCGCCCTCGGCCCGCGGGAGCAGTTCCGCCTTCTCCAGTTCCGCCCGCAGGCTCGGCAGATGGACGACGGCCCGCACCCGGACGAAGAGGAGATTCTCGTCCCTCGTCTCGCCGTCGATGCGGTAGGTTTCGACGAAGGATTCGGCGCGGCCCGCGATCTTCGCCAGTTTTTCCGCCTTGTCGGGCGGAAGCGGCGAGGCGAACCAAGCGGCGGCCGCTTCTTCCACGGCACGGACAAGCGCCGCATGGAGGGCCTCTTCCTGGGCGCCGGCGATGTTGGTGTCCTTTACGACCGCGGCGCCTTCCGTTTCGGCCGAAAACGTATCAGCCCCTTCGGATTCCGCCGGCTGCATGACGAGGGGAAGAAAAAAGACCAGGCACAGCGACAGGGCAAGACGAACCGTCTTCATTGCTTCTTGAGCTTCTCGATCTCCTCGCGGATGACGCGCTCGGCCACGACCGGGACGATCTCGCGGGCGATCCGCTCGGCGATTTCATCGATTCTCTTGGTGACCTCTTCGTTGAAGCCGCTGACGGTATAGGGCCTTTCGACGCGGCTCTCCACGACGTCGGTCAGTTCGTATACCGGCTCGCCCGGCGCCGGCTGGGAGTCCTGCTCATAGGCGCGGCCGTCGATGACGAGAATGCCCTGCCCGGTTTTGCCGTTGGGCTTGACGGGTTCCTCGTAGACTTCGGTGAGTTCGTGGATCGTGTCTTCCGGCCGCAGGATCCGGTCGTCGATGATGATGTCACGGTCCCGCTTTCCCTCGGACGCGGCTGCACCCTCTCCTGTCATGGGCCCCCCATTTTCCAAGTGTTTTCCCTGCATTGTTCCGGGCTGCCGGAGGTTGTTACCACAGCTCCCCTTCCGGTTCAAGGGAAAAGGACCAGGCGGTACACGCGCTTTCGCGGCACATCCATTTCGCGGGAGACGATGTCCGCGACGTCCCGCCGCGACAGCGATCGGTCCGCGAGCAGCGCCGCGGCGCGGGCGCGGATCTCTTCGTCGGCCGGCTCGGGCCGTGGCTCCCGGGCGCCCGAAACGATCAGCGTGATCTCGCCGCGGACCTCCCCTTCCCCCAGCCGGGCGGACGCCTCCGACACGGTCTCCCGGATCACCTCCTCGAACGTCTTGGTCAATTCCCGCGCGACGACGATCGGCCGGTCGCCGAGGACCTCCGCGATGTCCGCCAGCGTCTCCCGCAGGCGGCGGGGCGATTCGTAGAAGACCATCGTCTTCTCCTCGCCGCGGAGCGAAGCCAGGAAGGCCCTTCTCTTCCCCTTCGGCGAGGGCAGGAAGCCGTGGAAGACGTACTTCTCCGTCGGCAGGCCGGAGACCGACAGGGCCGCCACAACGGCCGAGGCGCCGGGGACCGGCACCACGCGGATGCCCGCGGCGACGGCCCGGTTCACCAGGAGATACCCCGGGTCGGAGATGCCCGGCGTCCCGGCATCGGACACGTAGGCGACGTCCAGCCCTTCCTGGAGCTTCCGGACGATGCCCTCGCTCTTTTCATGCTCGTTGAACCCGTGCAGGCTCGTGAGGGGCGTGCGGATCCCGTAATGGTCGAGGAGCTTCCGCGTGTGCCGCGTGTCCTCCGCGGCGATGAGGCGCACCTGCCCGAGGACGCGGACGGCGCGATGCGTCATGTCTTCGAGGTTGCCGATCGGCGTCGAGACGACGTACAGGACGCCCGTCCTTCCGCCGGAACGCGAATGTTCTTCGACATTTCCTGTTGACAAACCCGGCACCATTTCGGTTATATTCCAACCTTCCATAACAGGCCGGGTGCAAAATTTCCAGTGGAGAGATTGCCGCGCCCGGCCGACGATGCCGCATGTCTTGCCCCTTCGGTTCCGGGACGGTCATGGAATCGAGAGGGCGGAGCTGTATCCCCACCGTGATCGACCTGCACAGCCACATCCTTCCGGGCCTCGACGACGGCGCCGCCGACTGGGAGCGCAGCCTCGCCATGGCGCGCCACGCCGCGGCGGACGGCATCTCCGAAATCGTCTGCACGCCCCACTGGGTGCCCGGCAAGTACGAGAACCGCAGGACGGAGATCCTGGCGCGCCTGGAGGAATTCCGCGCGCGGATCGCCGAGGCGGACATCCCGCTCACGCTCCACGCCGGCGCGGAGCTGCATCTGGACGCGGCCATCGCCGCCCGCGTCCGCGGCGGCGAACTTCTCACCCTGGCCGACGGCGGCCGGTACATCCTGCTCGAACTTCCCGAGGAGGCCCTGCCGGACGGCATGGAGGACTTCTTCTGGAACCTGCAGCTCGAAGGGCTCCGCCCCATCCTCAGCCATGTCGAGCGCAACCCCGTGCTGCGCAGGGACCCCGCCCGCCTCTGCCGCTGGGTGGAGACCGGCGTCCTCACGCAGATCACCGCCGCCAGCCTCGCGGGGCGTTTTTCCAACGGGACGCGCGAATTCGCCCTGCAGCTCCTGAAGCAGCGCCTGGCGCATGTCCTGGCAACCGACGCCCACGGCATGAGCACGCGCAAGCCCGAGCTCTCCGCGGCCCTGAAGGAGGTCGAGGCCGTCGTCGGCGCGGAGGCCGCGAACCGGATGGTCCGCGGGATCCCGGAGAAGATCCTGCGGGGCGAGTCCGTCGAACCGGACGAACCGCTTCCTTTCGAAGAGCCCGCCGAGGCCCTGCCGTTCATGCAGCGCCTCCGCGCAATCTTCCGGGGGTCAGGTCTTTAAAATTAGCGTTTTGCTTTCCGGGGACAGATTTAAAATCTGTCCCCTTTCCCGAGTGCTAATTTTCAAGACCTGACCCCCAACAGTTGATTGAGGTAAAGAAGCCATGCAACGAATTCTCGTTACCGGCGGCGCCGGCTTCCTCGGTTCCCACCTGTGCGACCGCCTCGTCGCCGAGGGCCATGACGTCGTCTGCGTCGACAACTTCTTCACAGGTTCGAAGGAAAACATCCGCCACCTGATCGGCAAGGCGAACTTCGAGCTTGTCCGCCACGACATCACGATGCCCATCTACCTGGAGGTTGACCGGATCTACAACCTCGCCTGCCCCGCCTCGCCCGTCCATTACCAGTTCAATCCCATCAAGACGATCAAGACCAACGTCATGGGCGCGATCAACACCCTGGGCATCGCCAAGCGCGTGAAGGCGAGGATCCTCCAGGCCTCGACCTCCGAGGTCTACGGAGACCCCGAGGTCCATCCCCAGCGCGAGGACTACTGGGGCCGCGTGAATCCGATCGGGATCCGGAGCTGCTACGACGAGGGGAAGCGCGCCGCCGAGTGCCTCATGATGGACTATCGCCGCCAGAACAAGGTCGACACGAAGATCGTCCGCATCTTCAACACCTACGGGCCGCGCATGGCCATGAACGACGGCCGCGTCGTGAGCAACTTCATCGTCCAGGCCCTCCGGAACGAGGACCTGACGGTCTACGGGGACGGCTCCCAGACGCGCTCCTTCTGCTACGTGGACGACCTGATCGACGGGCTGATGCGGGTAATGGAGACGCCTGCGGACTTCGCCGGACCCGTGAACCTCGGGAACCCTGAGGAATTCACGATCCGCGGCCTCGCCGAGACGGTCATCCGCATGACGGGCAGCCGCTCGCGGATCGCCTCCCGGCCGCTCCCCCAGGACGACCCGACGCAGCGCCGGCCGGACATCACTTTGGCAAAGGAGAAACTGGGCTGGGAACCGAAGATGCCACTGGAAGAGGGGCTGGCCAGGGCGATCGCCTACTTCCGCACCGTCCCCGGGGTCAGGTCTTGAAAATTAGCGTTTTGCTTTCCGGGGACAGATTTAAAATCTGTCCCCTTTCCCGAGTGCTAATTTTCAAGACCTGACCCCCAAAAGTTGCAAAGGACTCTCTTATGACGAACTACAGGAATATTCTCTGCATCGGCGCCGGCTACGTCGGCGGGCCCACCATGGCCGTCATCGCGAAGAAGTGGCCCGAGGTCCGCGTCACCGTCGTCGACATCAATCCCGAGCGCATCGCCGCCTGGAACTCCGACGAACTGCCCATCTTCGAGCCGGGCCTGGACGGGATCGTCCGGGAGACGCGGGGCCGGAACCTCTTCTTCGACACCGACGTCGCCAAGGGCATCCGCGAGAACGACGTCATCTTCGTCAGCGTCAACACGCCCACCAAAACCTTCGGCGCCGGCGCGGGCATGGCGGCCGACCTGCAGTACTGGGAAAAGACGGCGCGGCAGATCCTGGAGCACGCCGAATCCCCCAAAATCGTCATCGAGAAGAGCACGCTTCCCGTCCGCACCGCGCTCGCCATGGAGCAGATCTTCAACGGCGCCGCGAAGAACGGCGCGCGCTTCGAGGTCCTCTCGAATCCCGAATTCCTCGCCGAGGGCAGCGCGATCCGCGACCTCGAGAACCCCGACCGCGTCCTCATCGGCTCGCGCCAGACGCCGGAGGGCCTCGCTGCCTGCCGCTTCCTCGCGGACCTCTACGCCCGCTGGGTGCCCAGGGAGCGCATCCTCACGGCCAACATCTGGAGCAGCGAGCTCTCCAAGCTCGTGGCCAACGCCTTCCTGGCGCAGCGCGTCTCTTCCATCAACGCGATCTCGGCCCTCTGCGAGAAGACCGAGGCGGACGTCTCCGAAGTCGCCCGCGCCGTCGGCATGGACAGCCGGATCGGGCCGAAATTCCTCAACGCCTCGGTCGGCTTCGGCGGCTCCTGCTTCCGGAAGGACATCCTGAACCTGGTCTACCTCTGCCGCCACTACGGCCTGGAGGAGGTCGCCGACTACTGGGAGCGCGTCGTCCTCCTCAACGACCACCAGCAGCGGCGCTTCGTGATGACGATGCTCGGCGCCATGTTCAACACGCTCGCGGGCAAGAAGATCTGCCTGATGGGGTTCGCGTTCAAGGCCAACACGGGCGACACCCGCGAGAGCCCGGCCGTCTACATCGCACGGCGGCTGATGGAGGAGCGGGCGGAGGTCGTCGTCACGGACCCTAAGGCGCTGCGCAACGCAAAGGCCGACCTCGCCGGCGTCGAGGGACACGTGTCCTTCGTCGAGGACCCCTACGAGGCGGCAGAGGGATGCCACGCCCTCGCCGTCATGACGGAGTGGGACCTTTACCGGAAACTCGACTATAAAAGGATTTACAACGCGATGGAGCAGCCCGCCTTCGTGTTCGACGGACGCAATCTCCTCGACCACAGGCGCCTCTTCGAGATCGGCTTCAACGTCTATCCCATCGGCAAGCCGCCCCTGTGCCACTTCTAGATGCTGACCCCCATCCCAGTTAACCACTGCACGCACGAAATCGGTGGTTAAACAATCGTGACAAATCCATGCCGCTGACCCGCCTATCCATTGAGACACAGACACTCCACGCGGAACTGATGGAGCGGCTCGGCGCCCGGGAGGCCCAGCGATCCGTCGGCAGCCTGGAGGGCACGTTCACCACCAAGCTGATCGGAGGAAAGGAATATCTCTATTTTCTGCACTACACGCCCGGCGGACGCCGGAATATCAGCCTGGGTCCGAACACGCCGCGCTTGGCCGAATTGGTTGCCCGGCACCGGGAAGGGCGCAGTGAAGAGCGGGAAGATCCCGTCGGGATCAGGGAATTGTGCGCCCAGCTCAAGGCAGGGAAGGTTGCACGTGCGCCCCGCGCCGTCGTGCGCGTGCTCCGGGAACTGGCGGATGCCTCCCTCTTCCGCCTAGGCGGCGTGCTGGTTGGAACCTACGCCTTCGGCTGCATCGGGAACCTGCTTGGCGTGCGGTGGGACGAGACGACGCTCGGCACCCAGGACGTAGACATCGCAGCGGCTCGGAATATCAGTGTCGCCGTCCCGAATCTGACCGCCGACATTCCCAAGACCCTGGAAAGCCTGTCCATGGGATTCTTCCCGATCCCGCCGCTCAACCCGAGGCATCCTTCGACATCGTTCGCCATCCGCAAGAGTCCCCTGCGGATCGATCTCCTCACCCCGAAGACGGGCCGAGAAGAGGACCCGGTCTATATCCCCAGATTAAGGGCGGCGGCGCAGCCGCTGAGTTTTCTCGATTATCTCCTGGAGGAGCCGATTCCCGGGGCCGTACTGGACGGGGATGCCGTCCAGGTATTTCTCCCTCAGCCGCTGCGATTCGCCCTGCACAAGCTCGTCGTTTCGCAATTGCGCGATGCCACGGCCGGCGCGAAGGCTCAGAAGGATCTCTACCAGGCATACCAGCTGCTGGCATGGTTCGGCGAAGAGCGCCCTTCCGAGATCAATGCGTCATGGGAAGAACTGACCGGGCGCGGAGGCCGGTGGCGCAAACTCGCCGAGGCGGGGAAAAAAAAGATGGAGCAGCGCTACGGCACGATAAAATAGCCGCTCTGCTCCGTCATCGCCCGGCAGAGAGGGAATGCGTGCCAAAACAGGGAATTTTTAACTTCGTGTTTCTGCAAAGGCTTCCATGCATCGTGATTTCACACCTCAGGAGGGTCCTATGACCGAAAAGAAGACGTCCCCCAGAAAGCTTTCGTCAACCAATACAAAACAGGAATTGCTCGACGCGTACAACCTACTTCTCGAGGAGGTTCGCAATCAGAAGAATACCGCCATGAAGCCTGAGGAAAAACGGGAAGAAAAGACGGTCCAGGCAGCCTTGGCTTCCGTCGAGAACATTTCCGCCGCTGACGTCGACCAGAGCATCGCGGCGCTCAAGAGTGAAATCGGGAAAGTGCTGTCGCAGATATCCGACAACCTCGCCACCGAATTCAATCGACTGGAAAGCCTCAAGAAGGCAATATCCTTCAAAGAAAAAGAGATTCAAGATCTCTATCAGATAGACAAAACCGCGGAAACGCTGGCCGCCCTCATCGAGGCGCACAATCGCGCAAAAGATGAATTCGAAGAGGAAACGGCGGGCAGGAAGGCTCAGTTGGAGCAGGAGATAGAAGCCCTGAACCGTCAATGGGCCGAAGACAAGAGACGACGCGAACTGGAATCGAAGGAGTGGTCGGCCGGCGAAAAGCAGCGACGGGACCGGGAGCGCGAGGAATTCCAGTACGATTTCGAGCGCGAGAAGAAACTCGTTCGCAATCAATTTGAAGACGAGAAGGCTCAATTGGATAAAGAAATCCACCTCCGGAAGGAACAACTGGAAAAAGGTTTTGCCGACAGGGAAAAAGTTTTGGCAGAAAAAGAGACCGAACTCGCCGAACTGAAGAAAAGGGCAGCGGCATTTCCAAAAGAATTGGAAAACGCGGTCAGTCAAGCCGTCCAGAATGCAACGGAAAAGCTCCTGTCAGAGGCCAAAAACCGGGAGGACCTGCTGAAAAAAGGGTTCGAAGGAGAGAAAAACGTATTCACGACAAAGATCTCGTCGCTCGAAAAGACGGTGAAGGAGCAAGCCGAACAGCTTGCAAAACTCGGCCAGCAACTGGACAAAGCCTATCAGAAAATCGAGGACGTGGCGGTCAAGACGATCGAAGGGGCGGCGCAATCCAAGGCTTTCGCCGGTTTGCAGCAGATCCTCGCCGATCAGGTCAAGAAACAGCAGGACAAGTAGGCAAACCCCGGGGGTCAGGTCTTGAAAATTAGCAAAATGCTAATTTTCAAGACCTGACCCCACAGCCTTGATTAAGAAATTATGACCAGAAGAATACTGGTAACCGGTGCAGCAGGATTCATCGGGTTTCATCTCTCGCAGCGCCTGCTGGACGATGGAGAGACCGTCATCGGCGTGGACAACATGAACGCCTACTACGACGTGAACCTGAAGAGGGCGCGCGCAGCCAGGCTGAAGGAGCGGCCCGGCTTCACGTTCATCGAAGGGGACATCGCCGACCGGGAGGAAATGGCCGCACTCTTCGCAGGGGAGAGGCCGGAAACGGTCATTCACCTGGCCGCGCAGGCGGGCGTCCGCTACTCGCTGGTCAATCCCCACGCCTACGTGGACAGCAATCTGACAGGCTTTCTGAATGTTCTCGAAGGCTGCCGCCACAGGGGAGTCAAGCACCTCGTGTTCGCCTCATCCAGCTCCGTCTTCGGGGCCAACACCATGATGCCCTTGTCCGTCCACCACAACGTAGACCACCCGGTGAGCCTGTACGCGGCCACGAAAAAGGCAAACGAGCTGATGGCGCACGCCTATGCGAGCCTCTACCGGATTCCCTGCACGGGCCTGCGCTTCTTCACCGTCTACGGCCCCTGGGGAAGGCCGGACATGGCGCTCTTCGTCTTCACGAAGGCGATCCTGGAAAACAGGCCCATCGATGTGTACAATGAAGGGAAGATGACGAGAGACTTCACCTATATCGACGACATCGTCGAAGGCGTTGTCCGCGTCGCCAACACGATCCCCGAACCCAACCCCCTTTGGCAGGGCGATCGGCCCGATCCCGCTTCCAGCTTCGCCCCCTACAGGATCTATAACATCGGCAACAACAACCCTGTGGGGCTGCTCGACTTCATCGATGAACTCGAAAAATGCCTCGGAAGAAAAGCAGACAAGCGACTGCTTCCTCTCCAACCGGGAGACGTTCCGGCAACCTATGCCGACGTGGACGATCTGATGGCCGACGTAGGCTTCAGGCCTCAAACCCCGATTGCAGAAGGGATCAGAAAATTCGTGGCGTGGTACCGGGATTATTACGGCGTGTGAGACCGCACATTCAGGGACAGGCCCCACAGGGTCATGCAGTCGCTCCGTATCTGTCGTATCTGTCGTTTCCGCCCCCGCCTTCGCGAGGGCAGGCTGCGGCGGGGCTCCAGCGTCCTTCTCTGTCATTGGGAGCGTAGCGAAGCCTTCTTATGACCTCTAACAAAACCATCCTCGTCACCGGCGGCACCGGCTACATCGGCAGCCACACCTGCGTGGAACTCCTCCAGGCGGGCTACGATGTCGTCATCGTCGACAACCTCTGCAACAGCAAGGCCGCCGTCCTCGGCCGCATCGAGAAGATCGCGGGGCGCAGGCCGCATTTTCAACAGACCGACGTCCGGGACCGGCAGGCCCTGCGCGCCGTCTTTGCGGCCCATCCCGTCCACGCGGTCATTCATTTCGCCGGCCTCAAGGCTGTCGGCGAATCCACTGCCGAGCCGCTCCGCTACTATGACAACAACCTGACGTCCACGCTGACCCTCTGCGAAGTCATGGCGGAGTTCCGCGTCAAACGCATCGTCTTCAGTTCCTCTGCCACCGTCTACGGCGCCCCCCCTTCCCTGCCGATCCGGGAGGACTTCCCCCTGGCCCCGGCGAGCCCCTACGGCCGCACGAAGAAGATGATCGAGGATGTACTCCGCGACATCCAGGCCGCCGATCCCGCGTGGCGGGTTGCGATCCTGCGCTACTTCAACCCCGCCGGCGCGCACCCCTCCGGCCTGATCGGGGAAGATCCCGAGGACATCCCGAACAACCTCATGCCCTTCATCAGCCAGGTCGCGGTGGGAAAGCTGCCGCGGCTCCGGATCTTCGGCAACGACTACGACACGCCGGACGGGACAGGGGTCCGGGACTATCTGCACGTCATGGACCTCGCCGCCGGCCACCTCCGCGCACTGGAAAAAATCTTCTCCTTGTCGTCCCCGCATCCTTCTCCGTCATTCCCGCTTCCTTCCCTGTCATTCCCGCGAAAGCGGGAATCCAGCGCCCTGCTTGAATCGGGAGCGGCTTCTTTGTCATCGTCATCGTCGTCATCATCAGCGTCATCGTCATCGTCGTCTTCCTTGTCATTCCCGCTTCCTTCCCTGTCATTCCCGCGAAAGCGGGAATCCAGCGATTTGCCTGAATCGGAAAGAGGTTCTCACTGCCTCACCTGCAATCTCGGCACGGGCAGGGGATACAGCGTCCTCGATGTCGTCAAGGCCTTCGAAAAAGCCTCCGGCCGCACGATCTCCTACGAGATCGCCGGCCGCCGCCCCGGCGACGTCGCCGCCATCTACGCCGATCCGACCCTGGCGAAGCGGGAACTGAACTGGACCGCGGTCCGGGACCTCGACGCCATGTGCGCCGACGCCTGGCGCTGGCAGTCCATGAACCCGCAGGGCTATGCACAACCCCCATGTGGATTAGCTTAAAATTTCTTTTTATAAGAGAAAGATATTCATTGT
>ERZ795058.225-NODE-225-length-92912-cov-7.504625_pt1 | contig 92912 bp, 75 predicted proteins | sample MGYA00375142_ERZ795058 | MGnify/ENA primary metagenome ERZ795058 (study PRJEB30187, sample SAMN05720210) | activated sludge metagenome | isolation source: anaerobic digester from wastewater treatment plant | place: Japan | collected 2015-04-20 ... | reverse complement strand
TTAAGAAAAACCATTACCAAGTTTGATGTATTAGACAGAGTACTTAATTTGAATCCTCATTTGGCCGAAGCTTATTATTTAAGAAATAAATTTCTTAAAGTAATAAAAACCTCTACCTATGAAACGATAGAAAGCAATCTTAAAACTTGGATCAATGAAGTCTGCCAATCAGACGTTAATGAGTATAATATTGCCATAAGAACGTTGTTAAACTGGAAACAAGAGATGATCAATAGTTTTATTATTCATCCCACAACAGGAACACCAATGAATAATGCCAGCACGGAAGGAAGCAATAATTTTTGTAAAGTGATTAAGCGAGTCAGTTATGGATATAAAGATTTTGAACTAATGAGGGCAAGAATTTTATACTGTAACAGAAAAACAATGCGATTTAAAAGCAAATCCATTAAGGATAGACTAAACTATGAAGAAAAATAAAACTATTTTTTATTTAGATGAAAATACTCCTTTATCAGTTGATAAAGCCATTGATTACTTACAAGGTTTATTACATTAAGAGAGACAAATAAACAATCAATTAAGACAGGAAAATGAGGAAATTTATTCAACACTAATTAAGTTAAAAGCCGTAATTGATATGATTTTAGAAAAGAACGATTTGCCATTCTAATAAGTGGGATATGACCCTGTAATCCCTAAAGAATTGGATATGAAAAAGAGATACGTGATTAGGAAAAATCCGTATCTCTTTTACTGTTCATTCTTTTAGGCTTACCCTAAAATTTCTTAACGAACCAATAAAAAATCCCTTTTTTCGTGGTTTTCGAAAAAGGGATTAATGGTTATCGGAAACTTCCCTGATAGTGCATATACATAAAGGCACTGATCGGCATGAGGATAAGAATTACCCAATCGATAATTCCCATGTTAGCCAAAAAGAGACGACAAATTACCCCGAAAGTAATTCCTCCGATTAGTTCCGGTTTCAGGAAACCGGCTTGTAATAACAACAAAAAGATCAGAATGCCCATATAGCTTAAATAGCAAAGCAAGGCATAGAAGCCGGCCAGTAATTTATGGAAAGTCGTATAATAACTCAAATATTTTAACATGAAACGTCCGGTTAAGTAGGAACCGAAAAAGATAAAAACACTAAAGACCGAGGAAACGGCGAAAACCAAAGCGCCGATGCATAAACCGTACAGAACGGAAATCAGCCCGACAAACAGGATATTGATTACGGAATTCTTTTCGCTTACTTTTTCCATCCCTTTATCATGCTTACTCCTGTCATTTCTTTTGGCTGTTCGATGCCGAGAAGTTCCAACATCGTTGGCGCAATATCCGCTAAGATACCGACTTCCCGCAGTTCGACGTTTTTGTTTGTTACACAGAACGGAACGTCAAAAGTCGTATGCGAAGAATAGAGATTGCCTTCTTCGTCGTAGACCTGTTCCGCATTTCCGTGGTCGGCCGTAATGATTAAGGTTCCGCCCACCGATTTAACGGCCTGATAGATTTCACCGATGCATTTGTCGACGGTTTCCACGGCTTTGACAATTGCGTCAAAAACCGCAGTATGACCGACCATGTCGCAGTTGGCAAAATTGAGAACTATCGTATCGAACTCTTCGGATTTGATGGCTTCGACGACGCGGCGCGTTACCTCCGGAGCACTCATTTCGGGAAGCAAGTCGTACGTGGCAACTTTAGGCGAAGGAACCAATATTCTGGTGGCACCTTCGATTTCTTTATCAACCCCACCGTCAAAGAAATAAGTAACGTGGGCATATTTTTCTGTTTCCGCAATCCTTAATTGTTTTAGTCCCAAATGGGAAATGACATCGCCGTAAAGGTTATCAAGGGTTTGCAATTCGAAGTTGATCAAACCTTTTACCTTTTCGCTGTAAAGCATCATGCACACAAAGCAAAGATCGGTAAAATTGACCGTGTTTTCCAGCTTGGTTTCGCTCGGGTTGGTCAATCCCAAACTGATTTGGATGGCGCGGTCCGGACGGAAATTGGCAAAAATGACGCTGTCATGTTCCTTGATAACCGCACCTTCGGTTACGATGAACGGCACCACGAATTCGTCGGTAACGCCTTCTTCATAGGATTGCAGGATTCCTGTCCGATAATCTTTTACCGGCGCTTTGCCGTAGACAAGCGCATCGTAAGCTTTTTGGGTTCTGGTATAGTTCTTGTCGCGGTCCATCGCATAATATCTTCCCGCAACCACTCCCAACTTGATACCCGGTTCCAAATGTTTTTGAAGTTCGTCAAGATAAGTGAGTGCTGATTTCGGCGGAACATCGCGTCCGTCCAAAAAGGCATGGACATAAACTTCTTTGATACCGTAGGCTTTGGCTTTTTTGATTAAATAGAAGATATGGTCTTGGTGCGAATGAACGCCGCCGTCGGAAAGCAGGCCCATAACATGCAAAGCGGAATTGTTTTTCAAAGCATGTTCGAAAGCGGTATGAATAGCCGGCATCGAAGCAAGCGTGTCTTCCTTAACCGCAATATTCACTCTGGTCAAGGATTGATAAACGATTCTTCCGGCGCCGATATTCAAATGTCCGACTTCGCTGTTTCCCATTTGGCCTTCGGGAAGGCCGACCGCTTCTCCGCTTGTTTTTAAGCGCACGGTCGGGTATTCGGAAAACAAATAATCCAAATTGGGTTTTTTCGCCTGATATACCGCATTCCCGTAATGTTTTGGATTATTGCCAAAACCGTCGAGAATGGCTAACATTACTAAATTCTTTTTACTCATAATATACCTCTGTTTTTTTAATTTGATACTTTTTTGACTTGGGGAGCGTTTAATTTTTGGCTACTGAATTGATGAATTAAACGTTCGTCGAGGATTTTAATGGATGCACCAATGAGCGGCCATTTTACAAACAGGGTGACGATGCGCACCGGCAAATCCGCAAACGCCACGGAAGGCCCGTAGAATAAATACATTCCGAGCGTATTGACCGACGTTTCCACAAGCGACATCGCAAGGATGAAAATGAACAAGGCCGTTAAGTTGAGTTTCCCGTTTTGTCTGCGCGGAAGGATTCCTCCCACAACACCCCAAAGAGTCATCGAAATGGCAAAAAACGGATTGTAGGCAAAACTGGAGAAAACCAAACCGTAAACGAGATCGGCCAAAAAGCCGGCAAGTCCCCCCAGCGCTGGCCCCGCAATCATCCCCGCCACCAAAACCGGAACGGCAAAAAAACTGATTCGCATCGATACCGTGGTAAAGCTGTATACTTTTAATGCTATCGCAAAGGCTACCAAAACGGAAAGCAAAACCATGGTTTGAATATCAAGGGAACGGTTTTTCTTTGGCATTGGTTGCACCTCCTCTGAATCCTATTTATTATACCACAAATTTTACAAATTAGGTTATTTTTGCATATTTTGCCTAATCCTCTGATACAAAAAAAGCATGTCTTATGAACATGCCAATTTTCATTCTTTGTCAAAAATAATTTTCAGGGCGCTTTTTTCCAAACGGGACACCTGGGCCTGCGAGATACCGATTTCTTCGGCTATCTCCATTTGGGTTTTGCCCAGATAATACCGGTCGTAAATAATGTTTTTTAAGCGGTCGTTCAGCCTGGCGATTCCTTCTTCGATAATCATTTGGTTGAGTTTCTTTTCTTCGCTGTTGGTTGTATCCGCAATCTGATCGATTAAAAAAATCTCGTCACCGCCGTTATTGAAAATCGGGGTAAAAATCGACACCGGTTCCTGAATCGCTTCAAGGGCAATCACGATATCGAGCGAATCAAGCCCCAAACCTGTCGCAATCTCTTCCACCGTCGGTTCCCGGAAATGTTCCCCGACGAATTTTTCTTTAAATTGCAGCGCTTTGTAAGCCGTATCTTTCAAAGAGCGCGAAACCCGGATTTTGGAATTGTCCCTCAAATACCGTCTGATTTCGCCGATAATCATCGGCACCGCATAAGTCGAAAACTTAACATTGTGGGAAAAATCGAAATTGTCGATGGCTTTCAACAAACCCATGGCGCCGACCTGAAACAAATCGTCGACATTTTCCCCGCGGTTGTTAAATTTTTTGATGACGCTCAAAACCAATTTGATATTTCCGTGGACAAGTTCGTCGCGTGCTTCGTAATCGCCCTCCTGACTGCGCCTGATTAGTTCCATGACTTGTTCAGAAGGAATCACCGTCAGTTCCGAGGTGTTGATTCCCGTTATTTCCACTTTCGTGCGCATTAAAAAAACACACCTCCTATAAGGAGTATGTGTTTATTTCATGCATCTTATGCGTTTTGAAAATTTTTTCTTCAAGCAGGACGGACAAAAGTTTCGATTTCCTGACGCATTTTATCGATTATGCGTTTTTCCAACCGAGATATGTAAGATTGTGAGATCCCGAGGAGATCCGCCACTTCTTTTTGCGTCATAATTTCGTGCCCGAAAAGGCCGAAGCGCATCGTAATGATTTCCTTTTCCCGTTTGCTTAAATGTTCGATGGCCTGATAGAGCCGTTCCTTTTTTTCTTCTTCGGTTAACTTGGTTAACGAAGAAGAATCGGAATCGCCCAAAACGTCGGATAAAACCATTTCGTTTCCTTCCGAATCGACGCTTAAAACTTCGTCCAGCGAAATTTCCTGACGCATTCGGTAAGTTTTGCGCAGGTGCATCAGGATTTCGTTTTCGATACAACGGGAAGCGTAGGTGGCCAGTTTGATGTTTTTTTCGAGTTTGAAAGTCTGGACGCCCTTGATTAAACCCATCGAACCGATGCTGATCAAATCTTCCAAATTGATTTTGGTCCCTTCGAATTTCTTGGCAATAAACACGACCAAGCGCAAATTATGAATTATTAAGGTATTGCGCGCTTCGATATCCCCTTCCTTTACCCTCAACAAAAGCGCCAATTCTTCTTTTTCCGAAAGCGGGGCAGGCAGGATGTTCGTGCTGTTGATATAATAAACCCCGCCCACTTTAAACGTCAGGAACCGAGCAATTAACCTAAGCAATAATTTAATCATCACTAACCCCCATTAAATAATTAAGCAAGACGTCATAAGTTTCCAATTGGGCAAAACAATAATAAACATCGTAACTTTTTTGGCCGATTTGCAAAAGCGGTCCTCGGTAAACTTCTGTTTCCGATACTCCGTTTACCGAACGAATTTTGGCATAACCCACGTGATCAAAACAGGCATTTTTCCACTTTTCCTCCAAAAAAACAAGCGGCTTTCCTTCAAACATTGAGAGATTGCCCGTATCCAGATAAGCTTTCAGATGCTTTTCCGGCAGGATAATAACATCATATGTCAGATTGGCTTGGTTTATGCCTATTTTGAAATTGATTATCAGATAAAGAACGACTATATAAAAAAGCGAGATAATAATCCAGAAAAGCGATTGAATGTCGAATATCACCAAACTGCCGATAAATGCATAATTCAAAACATACAGTCCGGCAATCTGAATGGTTTTGGTTTTCAGTTTGCCCGGAAAAGCCGCAAGTCCCATCCAAATCCCTACGGTATAACGCAAAAAAAGAAGTTCTCCCGGAAAAAAGTAGATCAAAAGCGAAGCTAGACTTATGGCCAGGGTAATCAGGATGCGCCACCAAACAACCCTTTCCTTAAACAAAACAAGCAGCGTTTTGACAAAAGAGTAATTGACAAGGATTGTGGAAGCCACAATCAAATCCCAATACAGTACCATCCTATCTCCCTCCCCGGCTAAATCAAGTATATCACTTTACGAAAAGATAATTTGTCGAGATATAATTCCGGTTATTTGTTTAAAAAATAAAAAAATCCCCCAAAGGGGATTTCGGGAAAGGTTGCAATCAATCGTTTTCCAAATGGCGAAGCAAATCGGTTAAAGTCGTTTCCGTTCCGTTTTCCTCGCCGACGACTCTGTCTTCGGTACTTAAGGCATAATCCGTCAGACGGTTGTTTTTGTAAACGGCCAAAACCGGATAATTTCCGCCCAGGCGCGCGATGTCGCTTTTGATTTGTTCCATAAGTTGTCGTTTGTTTTTCATTTGCAATCATTCCTTTTAAGATTATTATTGCCGTTTTGGGCCAGATTAATCTTTTTTGAGGAACGACATTTTGATATCCCATAATTTTTTCGACAAATCGACGATATAAACATGAGGATTGTCGAACCGTTTTACTTCATCCCATAGCGAAGCAAGTTCTTCTTGGCAATAAGCGCGGATTTCTTCAAGAGAAGGTTCGGTGTAAACTTTCTTTCCGTTTAGAAAGATTGGTTTTCGGAGGTTGCGAACCCGGAAATTGGTAACCGTCTTTTTCTTCCAAGGAAATTCCGGATGGAAAAGCAGATATTCTTTGTTTTCGTCGATGATTTCGTCGTGAACGCAAATGACGTCCGCAAACGCCTTATCGGTCGCTTTGTCATAGAAACGGTAGAGGGTTTTGAAATGCGGGGTCGTGATTTTGGCGACATTTTCGCTGATTTTAATTTTCGGAATAATTTCGCCGTCTTTTTCCACCGCTACCAATTTATAGACGCCGCCGAAAACGGGATCGCTTTTGGAAGTAATCAGTTTTTCGCCGACGCCGAAAGCATCAATCGAGGCACCCTGGTTAAGCAAATCGGTAATCAGTTTTTCGTCCAAAGCATTGGAAACAACGATTTTGCAATCGGTAAGTCCTGCAGCATCCAGCATTTTCCGCGCTTCTTTGGACAAATAAGTCAAGTCGCCCGAATCGATTCGGATATTGCATTTTTTCAAGCCCTGAGGCCACAATACTTCCTTGACGACTTTGATGACATTCGGAACGCCGCTTTCCAAAACATTGTAAGTGTCGACCAGAAAGGTCGGATTATCGGGATAAAGTTTGGCGTATGCGTAGAAAGCGTCGTATTCGGAATCGAAGATCTGAATCCAGGAATGGGCCATGGTACCGGATGCAGGGACACCGTAAAGTTTATCCGTCAGGGTGCAGGAAGTTCCGTCAACTCCTGCGATATAAGCGGCTCTTGCTCCCAAAATGGCGCTGCTCGGTCCGTGAGCTCTTCTGGTTCCGAATTCAAACACCACTCTTTCGCCCGCCGCCCGCATAATCCGGCTGGCTTTGGTGGCAATCAAAGATTGGTGGTTGATTGTTAAAAGCAAAAATGTTTCGACCAGTTGCGCTTCGATTGCTTTGGCTCTGACCGTGATTAACGGTTCGCCCGGAAAGACCACGGTTCCTTCCGGTATCGCATAAATATCGCCCGTAAAACGGAAGTCTTTCAAATATGCCAGAAAACCTTCGTCGAAGCGGTTCTTGGAACGAAGATAGGCGATATCGTCTTCGGTAAAACGCAGGTTTTCGATATATTCGATGACTTGCGCCAGTCCCGCAAAAATCGCATAGCCGCCTTTGTCGGGAACGTTCCGGAAGAATAAATCAAAATAGACGATTTCGTCTTTTATATCGGTCAGAAAATAGCCGTTGGCCATGGTCAGTTCATAAAAGTCAACGAGCAAGGCATAGTTTTCGTTATTTGTTTTCTTCATAATTCCTTACTTCCATCAATAAACCTTTCATTACTTCCAAGCCTGCTTGATGCAAGCGGGCATCGTGGCTGAGGGTAGCCTTCGCATCGATGACGATTTTGGCATTCGGACAGGCGGCTTTCGCGATAACCGCATTCGACAACACGCAGATATTGGAAACCAGTCCGCACAATTCGATTTCCTGATAATCTTTTCCTCTCAAATAATTGCCCAAATCAAGCGAAGGAAAAGTATCTTTAATGAAAACAGAATCGGTCGGTTTTACCAAATCCTTTACTTTTCCGTACAATTCATGACCTTTGGTTCCTTCAAGACAATGAGGTACCGGGAGTTTTCTTCCTTCCTCGGTTTCCAGATAGTCCGGTCGGTGCGTATCCAAAGTAAAAATTACTTCCTGATTGTTTTTTCGGTAATCTTGAATTTTTCCTGCAATAATGTCATCCAATTTTTCCGCCCCCGGAAAACCTAAAGCGCCGTCCACAAAATCATTTTGGTAATCGACCACAATTAACAGTTTTTTCATGCTTTTTCCTCTTTTCTATCTTTCTTAATTATTATACCTATAATACCTTGGTTTTGCAATTTTAATGTATAAAAATTATAAAAAGCGTGAAAAGAACCCTTTCACGCTTTTAATCTTGCGACTATTTTCTGGTTTGCATTTCCACGATGGCAATAGCTTTGAAGTCAATGCCGGCAACCACTACGTCCGGATGGAGTTCAAGGTATTTGTCGTTGTGGGTTAATGTTCCTTCGATTACCGCTTCCGCAAACAATGCCATCATGACATCTTCTTTTTGTTGGGCCGTACCGTTTTGAAGTACATATTGATAGTCCGGATGTTCGGCTAATTTTTGGACCATGGCAGAAGCCAAATCATAGCCGAGCGGCATGAAGACTGCGCCTTGCGAAGCGATAGCGCCGATCAAATCATTCGAATGTTTGTACGGTTCTTCGGTTTCGCTGAAGGTCCGATAAGATTCCACGCCGTCGATAATCAAACGGACTTGGAATTTTTTATCAAAATTGGTGATTGGGTTACTGTTTTGCAACAAGAAAGCAAAATTGAAACTGGAGTCTTCCGGATTGGTTTCCGGGGTAACAATAATCGATTTGTCAAACGGAATCCCGTGACTCAAAGCAAAATCGTTGATGGCTTGCAAAGCACTTTCGATTTGGCTGACCAACAAGCCGATGGTTTTCAATTGGTAAGCTTCAAACCACGGACTGTTGCGAGAGGCGATATTGTTGATGACGGTATTGTTAACATAAACAACCGGGTCGTTGATTCCTCCCACTTCGTCTTTGTCGTCGACGACGGTGATTGCGGCGGAACCGGATTTTTCAAGATAGGAATCGTTGATGATTGTTTCTTCGGTTCCCCAAAGCAGGATGCTTGCGGCCCAAGAATTGGTGATATAAACATAATTGATTTCGGCCTTGGTTCCGGTATGGGTTGTGTAGATACCATCGGTGGTAAAGTTGATGCGTACATTGTCGACAATCATCTTATCGCGGGTGTTGCGTAAACCGATGTAACCGCCGGAAATCGTGTCGTCTTCCGAATCAGGCAAGTTGGAATTGCCGATGATGTACATGTTTTCGTATTTTACATAACCGCTTTCCGGTCCGGCTGTTCCGACGCCGCTGCGGAAAATACTGGATTGCGTGGCCACGATGGTTTTATCGGGATCGACGAAACCGCCTTGTTGGGTGATGTCGTTGCCGAAATCGTCAACTTCGGCATCCAAACCTTTGAGAAGCGGAAGCTTGCTGCCGTCGATGGTGAAATAATTGCCGTGAATTGTCAATTCGCCGATGGAGGTTTCGTGATAACGGCGGTAAACGTTGCCGTGTACGCCGCGCAATTCTTCGTTCGTAATATCATTGAAGTTAAACGGAATCTTTTCGCCGTTTAAAGTATAGAATTGGTCGTCGTCCAAGGCTGCTTCGATATTCCGTTGAATATGAATGTCGTGAACATCAAGATCCGCAAAAGCTGTCTTCAATTCGGCGTTGTTGTAGACATTGACACCTTCCTGAACCAATACGGTATGGGATAGCGGTGCCAAATTGTTCCAATTGTAACGAAGGGAAACAACGATTTCGATTTCTTTGCCCAATGCGGCTTCTTTGAATTGCAGACCGACTTCATCGCTTAACGTCGCATAAGTGTCGAAATCAACATTTTCGCCGTTGATTTTTAATTGGTATTCGAGACGGTCGTTCGTCAAAGTAATCGGACTGATTACCGGGTTAATCTGTTCGTCAAATACGACACTGGTTGAAGCGATATCGATTATATAAGGGGAATCGATTCCGACGGTATACGGAGCAACTTCCAAACGTTTGAACTTGGAAAATACCCCGCCGGGAAGATTACCGTTTAAATAACCGGTAAGGTTTTCGCCAAAACCGAAGCTGGTGATTTGTTTGATGATTTCGATTTCGTGAATTGTTACTTTGGTTTTTTCTCTGATTTTGATTTTAGCGTTTCCTGGTTCCAAAAATGCGACTTTGGTAACCCCGTCTTGAGTAATGACTTTTACGATATCTTCGCCTTCTTCGATGGTTACGATGGATTTTTCCGGAGCATTAATGGTAACGCCGGTATAACGAACGGATTTAATCACTTCCGGATCGGTCAATTCCACTTCGCAACTTACCAAAAAGGCTGCGAAAAAACCGACAATCAGTACAGCACCCAATTTGGGAAACTTTTTTAAAAGATTCATAACTTTTTCTCCTTTTAATCTCATAATAAATTTGTTTTTTGAAGCAATAAAAAGTAACGTTTTATATAATCACACAAAAACTTGTGTGATAACCCTGATTGATTACCACTCATCCTGATTGTTGTATTTCACGAAAGTAATGAAAGCTTTCCGGCCGTATTCGAAACATTCGAGGGAAATTTTTACATCCACATCATTGATGAAAGTAATGACGATTTTGTCGCCGTCCAATTTGACTTTAACATCATTCGGTTTGTTGCTTTCCACTTTGATGTCCGAAATTTCCACATCCGCATTATCGGGAGTATACCCCCATTTGAGGATGATTTCTTCCTGACCCAAAGGTTTGACGACGGTAGCATTGTTGGCATACGGCGTGCCGTCATTTTTCATAAAGAAAATGGTATCCATTTTGATTTTATGGTATTTTCCGAACGACTCGCTCCCAAACACCGCTACAAACGTCACCGAAAGGATAACGACAATGGTCACGATAAAGATGACTAACTTTTTGTTCATGCTTTATTCCTCCCCGATTTCGTTAAAGTACAGCTTGCTTTTGCTTAAAAGCATATACAGTCTGATGCCGAAAAAAGCCGCCGCAAGCAAAATCAGCCGAATCCAGCCGGTCACCACATTTTCAAACAACATGGCAATCGTAATCGCACAGACTCCCAAAGACAGCACCGTTCCGATTAAAATGGACTTGGTGGCATTGGGATTATCGTCGATGGATTGGGAATTGGCATATTCCATAAACTTCGGATTCAGTAAATCAAGCTCATAAGACCAAAGGATATGACCGGAATTAAACAGCAAAAAAACTAATCCGATCATCAGAGCGATGCCGCTACTGAAGACATGAACCTTTAGGAGCGCAATCATCGTGGCTAGAATTACCAAAATCGAAGCGGCAAAGTTAATCGTCAGTTTAGCCCAAGTAATGTTTTTCAAATTGGTCGGGGCCGTTTTCAACAAGTAAAACTCCGTTCCCTCTCTGGTTAAAGCCGTAGCGCTGGTTGTGTTGGCCGTGGTAAGGAGAAGGAGTCCGATACAGATATTGACACCCACGACGATTTTAGCGCCAAACGGGCTGATTTTTAAACTGAGGAAAATCAGATTCAGGATGTAAAGCAAAAAGGGAAGCAGAAGCAGCGAAAAGAATTGGGCAATCAATTGATCGCTGCTGCGAAAAAGCGATTTGATTTCTTTCTTGAGAAAGGTAAAGTAGGTATTGGAAGACTGCTTCATTTGGGAATGGTACCGATTGGTCTTAGCCTGTTCGAACGTAAATGCCGTAAGCCGGAAGTAAGTCCAAATCGAGAGCGTAAAGACGAGCGCCAGCAGTCCCGCAAGAACACCCAAAACAATACCCAAATTACCGAAAAGCACACCCATTTGGTTTCCGCTGAAGATAAAATTGTTGATGTTGCCGTAGAAAAGCGACCATTTGTTAAAGAGCGGTATCCCGTCTTTTACCCCGTTACGCAGGATCTCGATAAAAGCGTCCAAACGCAAATGTTCTTTTTGGGTAATGATGCTGACTAAGGAACTGATTCCCAAAAAGGCGAAAAACATCAAAATTCCGACAACCAAAGCGTTTAGGAACGGATGGCGCTTGAGATAGTTAACGATAAAGACAAGGGGAATGGATAACACCGCGCCGATTAAAACCGGAAACAACGGAATAATTACCGCCATCAAAAAGACTTTGGCAATGAAAGCAAAATCAAAGCCGTACAATTGACGGAAGTGCAAACCGTATCCCAAAAAGAGCGGCAGCAACAATAAAAGATTTTTCCGGAATTCGAAGTAATAATAAACAATCAGCTTCGAGACAAATATTTCGCTGTGCCTGGCGGGAAGCGCCAAAAGAATAGCGTTGTCCTTGCTCGTGTACAAAGTATTCATTAAACCGATAGTACAGGCGATTATCGCAAAGATTTGGGTAAAAAAGAGAATCGCCTGCAAAAGGGTCGTATTTACGGTAATGTAAGTTAAACCCTGAAACGTCGGAATCAGCATCGCGATCAGGAAAATCAACCCAAAAAAGAGCGTGACCTTAACCGCAATCCCCGCAATCACCCGGCCTTTATTGCGTTTAATCGAGAAAGCCAAGCGATTGGCCAGCTGCATGGCAACAAGGGTTTTCAACCTATGAAACATTCGGTTCACCTTCTAAAAGGTTGATATCGCCGACATATTTCAGGTAAATCGATTCGAGCGAAATGCCCCGGGCTTTTAAATCCCGGATACTTTCGATCGTCACGAGATGGCCTTTTTTGATGACCGCAATCCGGTCGCAGATATTTTCCACGACTTCGATAACGTGGCTCGAGAAGAAAACGATATTCCCGGCTTTGGCATGTTCTTTCATGCACTCCTTGATTTGATAAGCGCTCGTCGGATCAAGTCCGGTCAACGGTTCGTCGAGCACCCAAACTTTCGGATTATGAATTAGCGATGCGATAACCGAGATTTTTTGTTTCATCCCGTGGGAATAGGTTTTGATTTGCTTATCGAGGGCTTCTTCCAAGCCGAACATTTTGGCATATTTTTCGAGACGCGTCTTTCGGTCTTCGGTGGAAACCAAAAACAAATCGGCGATATAGCTGACATATTCTCGGCCGGTAAGCCGTTCGTATACCGCATGATTATCGGGCACATAACCGATCATGAGTTTGGCCTGAAGCGGGTTTTTCTGAATGTCGAAACCGCACACTTCAATAGTTCCTTCGGTAATCGATTGGATTCCGACCAAACTCTTAATGACGGTGCTTTTTCCGGCGCCGTTATGGCCCAGGAAACCGAAGATTTCGCCCTGATGGACTTCGAGACTGAAATCATCGACCGCTTTGGTTTTGTTCTTGCCGTAGATTTTGGAAAAATGGCTGATTTTGATGGAACTGTTAACTTCCTGCATGGCATAAATCTCCTCAATGCTTAAACTGATTGCACCTGCGCCGATTAACTTTTGGCGGACTTTTCGGACATGCCAGTCGTAATGATGGTCGCTGACTTTGTATAAAGCGTCATATACGAACCACGTGGCGAAGGTCAAAAAGATAAAGCCGATATAAATACCCAACCAATACCACGGATAAACCCTAAACGTTAAGTTTCCCATCGGAATATCATAGATTCCGTTAAACCTTAAGGTTTTCAAAATCCCAAACTTTTTGGCCAAAAAGTCGTCGTTTAAGAAAAAGTAATTGACCCCTTTATCGTAATTGTAAAACCAACTGTTGATAAAAGCCACCACGACGAAGTAAATACTGAAGACGCCGATGGAGGTGGTAATCAATTTGAAGTTCGGTCTTGGGAAAATATGCAAAGCAACCCCTAAAAGCGGTAGCATGAAGGCATAAAAGTGGTTAATCCAGTAGTGCATGCTAGTGACGGAAAAAAAGTCACTGGAGATACTGGGAATAACCAAGGCAATCAACGCTCCGATTACATTGATGAAGTAGTTGAAATAAAAGAAAGTTTTGCTGCGAAAAACAAAGGCAATGAACATCAAGAGGATTGCGGTATTGCACAGATGCAAAGGCCATTTGGTAAGGATGGTAAAACTGGCAAATTCGTAATTGTTGAAATAAGTGAAAATTCCCGCCACCGCAATCAACACCGTCAACAAATAACGGTCTTCGTACGGTTTGGAACGGAAGACAATATATAGTACCGCCGGTGCCAAAAAGCAAAAATATAGGACCATCCGATGCAAAAGATTGAAATCTTTGGGAGTTTGGCCGAGCGGACCGAAAATACCTCTGAAGGTAAAAAGCGGCATAACAAGGAGAGTTGTTAAACTGAAAATCCCGAAAGCTTTGGCTATTCTTTTAGCCGTTAAATCTTCTTTTTCAAACCTGTAAGTTAAAAACGCTAAACACCCTATGCTTAAGAGCAGACCTTGTTCCAAACCGAATTGGAACATCCGTAAATTTGCCCAACTGAAACTCGGACCCAAAAAGGCTTGTCCGTTTAGTTTTATCAGAATAAAATTGATTATCGCCACAATCGGCACAAATCGACTTAAAATGAGAGAAAAAGTTCTATTATTAAAGAAGGGAGTAACAAGGGTGACAAGAATCGTTCCTGAAGTGTAGGCTCTTAGGAGAACATATAAGATACGAAGAAAAGAATGAGGTATGACAGTTTTGGCATTTGATAATTCTTCAAAATAATCAAGCGAAAATAAACGAAAAAAATAAATAATCGCCAGGATTCCCGCGCCTATTTTCAAACTGAGTGCTGCGTATTTCGGTTTCTTAAATCCAATGTAAAAGCCGGAAAAAAGAAAAAGGGGTATTAACGCAAGTGCAAAAATCATCGGGCATCAACCCTCCTTTTAATAAAACAACAAAAAAGTCGATTTTATTGGCGCTTTTTCACAATATTATATCAAAATGACTCACATATTGCAAGACAATTTTAAGTAAGGAGCATAAAACCTGCCTTAACACGCATAAGAGCCCTCGGAGAAAGGAGGGCTCTATTCGCATATTTTCTTATTTAAAACGGTTTTTTAACCAAATCGGAATTTTCGGATCAGATTTACGATTGTCGTCTTTGCGACTCGGAATTGTGGTTTCCCCTCCGCCAAATTCAAATTCGCGTTGAACCGGTTTCGGGCGAGCCGAATTAACCAAGTCATCGACATTGCTGGTTTCTTTTTTCTCTTTTGCTTTATTATTGGTAGTATCGAAACCGGTCGCAATTACGGTTACAACAACTTCGCCTTGCAAATCCATGTTAAATCCCGTACCATGGATAATATCGATTTCGGTCGAAGATGCGCTTCTAATTTCAGAAATGACATCTTCGATTTCTTTCATGGTAATATCAACATCGCTGGTAATCTGGACAATCGCATCGGTCGCACCGTTAATATCGATTTCCAACAACGGACTGCTGATGGCAATCCGCGCGGCATCAACCGCCCGGTTTGGACCGCTCGCAGCGCCGATTCCCATTAAGGCCGTGCCTTTACCTTGCAAAACCGTTCTGACGTCCGCAAAATCCACGTTAATCAATCCCGGCAGGGAAATGATTTCGGAAATACCTTGGACACCGCGGCGCAAAACATTGTCGGCTTCGCGGAAGGCTTCGAGATAGGTGGTATTGTTACCGATGACTTCCAAGAGTTTATCGTTAGGTACTATAATCAATGTATCGACATAAGGACGCATTTCTTCGATGCCTTGAAGGGCCTGTTGCATCCGGCGTTTTCCTTCAAAGCCAAATGGTTTGGTAACAATGCCGACAACCAAAGCGCCCATTTCCTTGGCATAACGCGCAACCACCGGAGCCGCACCGGTTCCGGTTCCTCCGCCCATACCGGCGGTAATAAAGACCATATCGGCGTCTTTCAAAGCTTCGCGAATTTCGGCTTCCGATTCTTCGCAAGCCCTGCGTCCGATTTCCGGATTTGCACCGGCGCCTAAGCCTTTGGTTATTTGTTTACCAATTTGGATTCGCACTTCTGCCTTCGACAATCTTAAAACTTGCGCATCGGTATTGATGGCGATATATTCTACGCCGCGAACATCGTTTTCAATCATCCGATTGATTGCGTTGCCGCCACCGCCCCCAATGCCAACCACTTTTAAGATCGGTCTCGAACTGAACATTTCTTCATCGCGTTGGTTCACTTGAGAATTCATAGCATTGCTCCTTCCAATTAGGTAATAAACACACTACACTAATTTAGTATATTATATCATTATCGATAGTGTTTTTCAAATAAATAAACAGAAAAAATAAAAAACCAATCTTTTCTTACCAAAAAAAGGGCTTATTAACCCTTTCGGTCAACATGATTATATGTTAATTCAGGGAATTTGTCAATTGTTTTTGAAATTTGCCAATATTTTAAAACACCCCGCCCCATAAAAAAAAGGACACTCAGTCCTTTTTTCGAACTACTGAAGCCCCATTTCCTGATAGCGTTGCAACAATTCCGCAAACCTGTGATAATGGATAATCTCCCGTTGGCGTAAGAAAAGAAGTGGTTGGATGACTTCGTCGCTTGTCGCAAGGTTAATCAGATTTTCGTAAACCGCCCGGGCTTTTTGTTCGGCTGCCATGTTTTCTTCGATATTGGCAATCGGATCGCCGACCGCCGAGATATAAGCGGTGGTGAACGGTTCGCCGCTACTGTTTTCCGGGAACAAGTCGAGTCCGTGGTTGGAATAATAAGGTCCCAATCCCGCGGCCAGAATTTCTTCTTTGGTTGCCCCTTTGGTCAGTTGGTTGACCATCGCCGCAATCACTTCGATATGCGCCAGCTCCTCGGTTCCGATATCGGTCAGAAGCGCTTTGCCGTATTCGTCCGGCATCGTGTAGCGTTGGTTGAGATAACGGATTGCGGCGGCAAGTTCTCCTTGGGGCCCCCCGTATTGGGTTAAAATGTTTTTGGCCATGGCCAAATCCCGTTTCGTGATATTGACGGGATATTGCAATTTCTTTTCATAAATCCACATTATCTTCTTCCTCCTTCCCACGGCCAGCCTTGGGTCCAACTCCACGGAGTTGCGGTACTTGTCGCATTAAAGACTACCAACGGACCGAAACGTTCCTCGTAGCGCCTTTTGGCTTCGTTTAAGGCAATTTGGTTTTGCGCAAACAAATTGATGGCATTGACGTCATCAGGATGCGTGTCCAAATAAAGATTCAGTTCCACCCTCATAAAATCGAGCGCCTGGACCGGCAAAAGCAACTGGTCTTTTTCCGAAAATACCCGGGGTTCTTTCGGAACGTAATTGAAATACGGGGTATAAAGTTCGTTGATTAGATTGCCGCGGATGAATCCTTCCCACGCATTCGTGAATGTTTCATTTTGTCCTTGGGGACCTTTATTGCATTCGCGATACGGCGAAAACGGATCCATAAAATAATTGACATACTGATTGTGCATTATTTAACCTCCTACTCATAGAGTATGAGGAAAAAGCCCCGATGCATGGGGCTTTATCATAACTTTTTTAAAATTTTCCATTCGCACTTTAAGTCGATATTGTAATATTTCTTGGCATCAGTTTGGATCAGCTCGACCAGTTTCGCCATTTCTTCGAAGGTAGCATTGCCTTTGTTGACCAAAAAGTTGGCGTGTTTCATGCTCACCCCTGCATCCCCCACCGAAAAACCCCGGTAACCCAAAGCATCGATTATCTCCCAGGCATGGATATGGGGAGGATTGCGAAAGACGCTCCCCGCATTCCTCTCATTCAAAGGCTGGGTATTTCGTTTCAATTCCAAATAACGGTTAATCGTTTGGTAAGGTTCTTCCCCCTTGGGGGCAAGCGGAAACTTAAAAAACCCCCGGATAATCAGACAATCGATTGATTGGAAAATGCTCTCCCGATAACCGAAGTTAAAACCCTCGGTCAGCGAAACCAGGTCCCCCTTGGCATCAAGATAGTCGCATTGGTACAAAAAATCCGCTACCTCTTTCTTGTAAGCCCCGCTGTTCATATATATCAATCCCCCAACGGTGCCGGGGATTACCCCCATGAAGGCCGATCCCGAATAACCGAGTTTCGCGATTATCCGTCCGACGGTTCCGCTTTGGCAGCCCGCTTCCATCATAAACCTTCCTTCCGAAAGCGGTTTGAAACCGTTGCATTTGGTAAGCTTAATCAAAACCAAATCAAACCGGTCGTCGCTGACCAAAAGGTTGGTGCCGTTGCCGATGGCGTAGGTCGGAATTTGCCGGTTTTTTAAGTACTTATAGGCAATCATTAAATTGTCCAAAGAATTCGGCTCGTATAAACAACGGGCCGTCCCGCCGATTTTTAAAGACGTAAGCTGCTTGAAACTGACATTTTCCCTGATTTTGCCTAGTTCATGTTCGTTGACAAATTCGATGAAGTCTTTCACTCTTTCAGCACCTTCTCCATCGTCTCGCAAAACGCTTCGGTGGCCTTAAGCATAAGGTAAGGATTGCCAGGATCTTTTTTCAGACTCCAAGCCCGATTCAGGCAGGAAAGAAAGGTTTCCGGGCTCAGATTTTTTTCTTCGATTACGAAAGCCAGATTTTCCCTGGCAAAACTTAAGGCATTCGACAACTGATGATTGTCGCTGACATTTTCCGAAGGAATCAGAATCATCGGTTTATTCAGTCCCAAAATTTCGAACATGGTGGTTCCGCCAGCCCGGCTGACGATAATATTCGCTTCGGTCATCAATTCCAATAGATTATCCGAAAAAGGAACGACTTTGAAATGAGGCTTTTGGGAAGCACCCAAGGCTTGGACGCATTCGTCAAAATAACGGGTTCCGGTAATCAGCGTAGTGGAATAGGCCAAGCTATGCGGGGACTTCAGAAAAGCAATGGCGGTTTTGTTGATAATTTTGGCACCCAGCGAACCCGAAACAATCATTAGATTGGTATAGCCATGAGCTTTTTTGGCATTGTTTGCCAACTTTTTGGCCTCGTCAAACCGAGGATTTCCAATCCATTTTTGCCTAGGATGAAGCGGCGAAAGCAAAAAAGAAGTCAAAAAATATTCAGCCCATTTAAGCGACCACTTGTTGGCTTTGCCGATAACCGCATTCTGTTCGTGGATAATAATCGGGCACTTTGCTTTATGGCTGATGCGCAGAAACAGTCCGCTGATCGAACCTCCCATGCCGACTACAAGGGAAGGCTTGTAAAGTTTGATGATTTTCCGCATTCTGATATTATCGCTGACGATACCAAACAAAACCCGGGCTTTCCTAAAGACATTTTTCCCGGCCAAACCCCGAAGCGGAAAAAAATGGCACTCATCGATTTCCGGGATGGAAGAAAGCAGCTTTTGTTCGGAAGACCGCCTGCAGGCAAGGTAAATAATCGTATCGCCCGGATGCCGTTTTTTCCATTCTTTGATAACCGGAAGGGCGGGATAGATATGCCCGAGCGTTCCCCCGCCGACGAAAATAAGCGTTGCCATTTAAATCACCTCCTGATATTGGCTGACATTTAACAAAATACCGAGGGAAATAAGGGTAAAAATCAAACTCGATCCCCCGTAACTGATAATCGGCAAAGTTATCCCGGTAACCGGAAGCAGTCCCACCACCACCGAAATATTGACAAATACCTGGACAAACAAAGAAAGTCCCATTCCCAAAGCCACATACATCAGATATCTGTCTTTAACCCGCACGCTGATTTTGACGGTCTTGTAGAAAATAAAGAAATACAAACCGATGACAAACGCTCCCCCGATTAACCCCAGTTCTTCGACGATAATCGCAAAAATAAAATCGTTTTGAGGTTCGGGCAAAAAGAAATGTTTTTGCATGCTGTTGTTGTAACCCAAACCGAATAACCCGGACGGCGCAATCGCAAAAAGCGATTGAATGCCCTGGAATCCGCTACCCAAAGGGTCTTGCCAGGGATTGACAAAAGCCAAAATCCGTTCGATGCGATAGGGCGCGCTGATGATTAAAGCTACTACCCCCAATAGTCCCACCAAAAGCAAAAAAATAAAATACTTTAGAGGCGCCCCGCTTAAAAACAAAAGCAAAATGCTTGATGCAACAATCACAAGTCCCGTTCCGAAATCGGGTTGGAGGATAATCAAGGCAAAAATGATGCCGATAATCAAAAGAAGCACCAAAAAGGGGAAAAATCTGGATAGCTCCAAGGCATGTTCGCTTAAAAATTTGGCCAACAGCAGCATAACGGTCAGTTTCATGACTTCGGCAGGTTGGATGCTGAAGTTGCCGAAACCGATCCAGCTTCTGGCACCGCCCCTGACAATCCCGATTCCGGGAATCAAAACCAAAATCAACAATAACAAGGCAATAAAAAAATACCATGAGGTATACTTTTTAATTGTCATGATATTAATACGCATCGCAAGATGCATCCCGATTAAGCCAAGGCAGGCAAAAAGCAGCTGGCGTTTGAAATAATAACCCGCATCGTTGTATTTGAATTTTGCCACCACATTGCTTGCGCTGTAAACCATCAATAAACCGATAGCAACCAGAATCAGAATATCGATATACAATAGTTTATCAATGCGCTTGTTCATATTTATACCCCATATCATTTTATCGATAATTTGAAGCAAATATGACAAAAGCTTGCCCATAAGGCAAGCTTGCGTTGCAAAACGAGGATTTGCAGATTGTCGGGTTTTTTTGCAATTCGCAAACAAACCTGAACAGCAGGATTCCATAACAAGAATATTGATAAACCAACTGTCTTCATCAAAAAAACCCGCTTCGGGCAGCAATAGGTTGTTTGTCAAAATATATTAAGCAATTTTCTAAAAAGAAATTGCCGGTAAAATAGGATTCGATTTCCCAGGAATTATATATCCTCAGGCAATATGTACTCCCGGTTTATCCCCGAGCTAATCTCGGCAATGCCGATAATCGATTTGTCCCCATCTTTCCCCTTAATCGTTCGGTTTCTTTTCCAGGAATCGCATAACCCTAGCAAAAAAGAAAAACAGCGAAAACCATCGGGTTATCACTGTTTCTAATCAACCATTTGGGGGCAAATAAGTTAAAAAGAAAATTGACTTCTTACTGATTGGCATTTCCTAGATATTTAATCGCAAACGCATCCTGTTCGGTTTTATCGGTTTTGGATAGTTTCTTCTGACCGAAATCAATCGCAAATTCCTGGTTGAGATAAGTTATCACGAATTGGCCGTTCTCGTTGCGCCCCTGGCAAAAAGTAGTATACCAATTTCTTACTTCCGTTTCTTTTTCGGCCAAACTCAGATTTTCCAAATACGGCGGATAAATGAAAGTATAATATTGGTCGTCCAGGTAAGTGTCTTTTTTGATCAGTTTATCGATTTGCAGGTTTTTGCCGACTTCGTAACGGGTGTCGAACGGCAAAGGTATCAAAGCCAATTTGTTTTTGCCGTCTTGTTTGACTACCATCAACGATATTTCCATAATCAAAGTGGTATTCGTGGTGTAACTGTAAGTGTAGTACACTGTTCCCCCGCTGGTAAAGGTTCTAAACTGATAGGAATACCTGGTGCCGAATTCGTCCCACGCCACCCGTTTGATTTCGGTGGAATATCTTGCAGGAGGATCGATGGGCAGTTTTTCCGCACCGAATCGGGCATATCCGTCGTCGTTGGGCTGATTTTGAACGCTGGTATTGATATAATGGTCGCCGAAGGTTGCCAAATGATTGGCCATGGCTTCGCTTACCTTATAATGGTCGTTCCCTGCCAGCAAATACCGATCAGGAGTACTGAAACTGGCAACGTTCAGGGTTCCGGGATAGTCGAAGCGTTTTTCGGGAATCGCGGTTCCTTCAAGCAAATGTGCTTTGATTTCCTGAGGAAGCGAAAGCGTTACCCCGTTTTCGTAAGGTATCGTTTGATTTTGGCAGGCACAGCCAGTAACAAGCAGCACCAAAAGAATAGCAAAGATTAGCTTTTTCATCAAAAATCGCTCTCGCTTTCGTTTAGACCGTAAGAAGCATAGAAAGCTTCCTTGAATTCCAAAAAGCGATCCTCTCTGATGGCTTGTCTGATGTCTGCCATCAGTTGCAACAAGAAATGTATATTGTGAATACTTAACAGTCGCATTCCGAGAATTTCGCCCGCTTTGATTAAGTGGCGAATATAGCTTCTAGTATAATAAGTACAGGTATAGCAATCGCACTTGTGGTCAACGGGCGTAAAATCTTCCTCGAATTCTTTGTTCTTTAAAAGCAAACGTCCTTCGGAAGTGATAGCGGTACCGTGACGGGCGATTCTGGTCGGAAGCACGCAGTCAAACATATCGACGCCGCGTTCCACACCATCCAAAATGGCACCCGGGGAACCGACACCCATAAGATAACGGGGTTTGTTTTCGGGAATAAGCGGTGTTGTATAACTCAGAACCTCGTTTTGGATTTCTTTCGGTTCGCCCACGCTTAAACCGCCGATGGAATAGCCCGGAAAATCCATGGCCACCAATTCTTTGGCACAGTATTCGCGGATATCCCGATAATCGCCGCCTTGGATAATTCCGAAAAGCGCCTGGTGGTCGGGATTCCGGTGGGCTGCCTGACCGCGTTTAGCCCATCTGATGGTCCTTTCCACCGATTTTTCCATATACTCTCTTGAAGAAGGATAAGGCGGACATTCGTCAAAACTCATCATGATGTCGCTGCCCAAACTGTTCTGGATTTCAATAGCTATTTCGGGAGACAAAAATAACGGGGCCCCGCTTTTATGGTGTTTGAAATAAACCCCTTCTTCCTTGATATTGCGTAAATCCGCCAGAGAAAAAACTTGGAAGCCGCCGGAATCGGTTAAAATCGAACGGTCCCAATTCATAAATTTGTGCAGACCTCCCGCGCGTTCGATCAGTTTGTGTCCCGGTTGATTCCAAAGATGATATGTGTTCGCCAGGATGATATGAGCACCCGCTGCTTCAAGTTCTTCTTTGGTTAAGGTTTTTACCGTTGCCTGGGTTCCGACCGGCATAAAAACCGGCGTTTCGAAGGTAGAATGGTCGGTTTGGATAATTCCCAAACGGGCCATGGAGTTAGGATCTTTTTTCAGTAATTGAAATTTAAAGGCCATATTGCACCTTCCTTTATTAAATATTGTATCAAAAATGGAGAAATTTATCAAGAAATGTTATATAATAACTCAATATTGGAAACATTATTAATTGGAGGATTACCATGACAAATGAAATGATATGGATTATCTTCGCCATCGTTAATTTTGGCTTGATAGTCTTGTGTTATTACCTGTTCGGCAAAATCGGCCTCTTTGCCTGGGTGGCCATGGCAACGGTCCTTGCCAATATTCAGGTCATGAAAACTATCGAATTGTTTGGCATCACCGCTACCTTGGGCAATATCATGTACGGTACGGTCTTTTTGGCCGGAGATATCTTTAACGAAAAGTACGGCAAAAAAACCGCCCAAAAAGCGGTTTTCGTCGGTTTCTTTATTAATCTTACCAGCGTAATCATCATGCAAATTGCTTTATGGTTTCAAGGAACCCCCGATACCGTTGAAATGAACGATTCGCTGAGCGCCATCTTTAAATTGATGCCGATTATCTTTATCGCCAGTTTAATCGCTTATTTAACCAGCCAATTATTGGACATCGCCATCTTTCAACAAATCAAAAAAAGATGGCCATCCGAAAAAATGCTTTGGCTGCGCAAAACCGGTTCGACTTTAATCGGACAAGCCGTCGACACCCTGATTTTTGTAACGATTGCCTTTGGTTTAAACAAAACTTATACGGGTATCGTTTTTTGGGAAGTCATGTTGACTACTTATGTGGTAAAAGCGATTGTCGCTTTGCTTGACACGCCGTTTATCTACATGATTCAAAAAATTAAACCGTTAAACGAAAAAGACGCCCAAATTGCTTAAGCTTGGCAATTCCAGCGTCTTTTTTTCTATTTTTCTTCTACTTTTAAACGTTCTTCCAGTTGCTGTCTCAAATCTTCGAAACCTTTTTTGCCGAGCAACGCAAACATGTTGCGTTTATAACTTTCGACACCCGGTTGATTGAACGGGTTGACTCCGGTCATATAACAAGACAAGCCGCAGCTGAACATAAAGAAATACAGCAAGTAACCGATATTTTCTTCATCGAGAGCCGACAATTGGATTTGAATATTCGGAACTCCTCCGTCCACATGGGCAAGAAGCGTTCCGCGCATGGCCTGACGATTGACTTCCTCAACTTTGGTTCCGGCCAAATAATTGAGTTGATCCATATCATCGTCTTCTTCGGTAATTTCAATTTCGCTTAAAGATTTGTCGATGCTTAACACGGTTTCGAACATCGTTCGTTTACCTTCCTGAATGTATTGGCCGAGCGAATGCAAATCGGTCGAGAATACCAAACTGGCCGGAAACAGTCCTTTATGGTTTTTTCCTTCCGATTCGCCGAAAAGCTGTTTCCACCATTCGCAAATGTAACTCAGTTTAGGTTCATAGGTAACCAAAACTTCGATGAGTTTGCCGAGCTTTTGATCCATCAGGTAACGCATGCTCGCATATTGCATGGCCGGATTTTCGGAAAACGGCAAGGTAAACGCATCAATTTGCGCTTTTTTGGCTCCTTCAAGCAAAGCATAAATATCGATGCCTGCGGCTGCCAAAGGAAGCAAACCGACGGCTGTCAAAACCGAATAACGTCCCCCGATATTGCTCGGCACGCTGAACGCCTGATAACCGAGTTCTTTGGCTTGGGTGCGAAGAGCTCCGACAACGGGATCGGTCGTGGCATAGATCCTTTCGTAAGCATCTTTGCCGTATTTTTCGATTAACAAATCCTTGAGGAACCGGAAGGCAATCGCTGGTTCCGTGGTTGTTCCGGATTTGGAGATAACGTTAATCGAGAAATCTTTATCCTCAAGGTAAGTCAGCAGTTCTTCCAAATAACTCGGGGAAAGCGTATGTCCGGCAAAAATGATTTCCAACTTTTTTTCTTTTTGAGGAAAATACGGTTCCAAACTGACCAAAACCGCTTTGGCCCCTAGATATGATCCGCCGATGCCGATGACCACCAAACAATCGGAATCCGCCTGAATGGTTTTTGCAGCTTCCATGATTCGCAAAACTTCGTTTTGGTCATACTCGACCGGCCAGTTCAGCCATCCCAAATATTCGCTTCCCGCCCCGGTTTTGCTGAGGAGAGTTTTTCGCGCCTTTTCGGCGGTTTCCTGGACGGCCAAATAGTCGCTTTGGTCGATAAACCTTAGCGCTTCTTTGATATTGACTTTTAACATTAATTCACCTAAATCCTTTCAATCGTGGCTATAATTTGTTGTTTTAATTTATCAATAAAACTCTTGGCTTCATTGACGGTCTTGCCGACAATCGCAATATAGATTTTCAATTTCGGTTCGGTACCCGACGGACGAAGCACAAACCATCCGCCGTCGTCAAAAATGTATTTGACGACTAAGGATTGCGGGAGGGTTAGCGGTGTTTCGGTACCGTTTTGATAACGGACGCGTTTTTCGTAATCTTCCATGACTGCGATTTTCTTTCCGGCAAATTCGGTAAATTTGGCTTCCTGGAAATAACGCATGATGGCGTCAATCCGCTTCTTGCCTTCAAAGCCGGTTAACGCGATATTGTGGACATCTTCCAAATAGTAGCCGAATTCTTCATAGATATCGTATAAAACATCGAGCAAAGTTTTACCCTGTTCTTTGTAGAAAGACGCCATATAGCAAAGGGCAAGCGTTGATTGAAGGGAGTCTTTATCACGCACGAAATCTTCGATTACGTAGCCGTACGATTCCTCAAACCCGAAGAAAAATTCTTCGTCGGTTTTTTCCAAACGTTTGGCTTCCGCGCCGATAAATTTAAAGCCGGTTAAGGTTTGGGCAAGGAGCAAACCGTAGCGTTCGGCAATTTGTCCGGCAAGGTTGGAGGTAACAATCGTATTGAAGACCACTCCTTTTTTCTTGCGGGCTTTGTATTGGGCAAGAAAATACAGCATAATCGCACCGGTTTGGTTGCCGGTCAGCAACTGATAACCGTTTTTGGTCTTAACCGCAATTCCCATCCGATCCGCATCCGGGTCGGTGGCAATCAGGTAATCCGCATCCACTTTTTCCCCTAACCGAATCGCCAAAGTAAAGGCACTGGCTTCTTCCGGATTTGGGCTTACCAAGGTGGAGAAGTTCGGATCCGGGACCATTTGTTCCTGAACCGGAATTACCGTAAAGCCGTGCTTTTCCAAAAGTTTGACCATATGAACGCTGGCCGTACCGTGAAGCGGCGTGAAAACAATTTTAATGTTTTTCTTGTTATTGACTTTGACGTTGAAATGTTTCGGAACCTGCGATACCCGAGCCAAATAAGCATCGTCGACGATTTTATCGATTAAGGAAATCATGCCGCTTGCCACGAGTTGTTCAAACGAGATTACTTCAATCGTAAACGGATTGTCAATTTCGTTGACTTTGGCAATCACTTCATCCGCAAGCTCCGGTATCAATTGACAACCTTCATGGTCGTAAACTTTGTAACCGTTGTAAATCGGCGGATTGTGGCTTGCGGTAATCATGATGCCGCCGGCGGCCTTCAAATGGCGAATCGCAAAACTCAGTTCCGGAGTCGGTCTTAAGTCTGAGAACAAATAAACTCTTACGCCCCGGGAGGCTAACACTTCCGCGGCCGCTCTCGCAAAGGTTTGCGAATAGTGCCGGCAATCATAGGAAATTACCACACCTTTTTGTCTTAAGTCGGGATAATGTTCAACCAAATATTGATAAAATCCCAACGTGGTTTTTCGGACAATATAGATATTCATCCGATTGGTGCCAACACCGATGACACCTCTTAAACCCCCAGTGCCAAAAGCCAGGTCTTCGTAAAAGGCATCTTCCAAGGCTTCGGGGCTTAAGCTTTCCAGTTCTTTTCTTAGTAAAGGATCCAAATTAGGATAGTTTTTCCACTGGCTTATTTTTTGCGCAGTTTTTTCGTTCATGTATTAATTCTCACTTTCTGGTTTCGCGTATGCTTTGACAAAATTGTAATAAGCACCCAACATGCCGCCGTCGTTGGCATGTTCGGCATTCAACAATACCGCATTCCGAAAGAATGCCGGGTCTAAAATTTTCTTTAATTCCTGACGGATTTCCTGGGCTAAACGTTTGCGATTGCTGATGCCGCCGCCGATAATGATGGCTTCCGGATCGAAAATATAGAATAGGTTGGCAATACCGTAAGCAAGGCTTTGATAAAACTCTTTTACGATTTTTACTGCCAAAGCATTCTTTTCGTGGTTTTTGTCATCGTAAATTTCGAATACTTCGACACCGTTATTGACCGACAAACCGGCTTTCCGGGCTGCCCGAACAAGCGAAGCCGTCGAGCAAATCGCTTCGAATTTTTTATCCGTGATAAACATCCGACCAAATTCGGCGCCGTTGTAGAAAGAACCACGCCAAATTTGTCTCCGGATGACGATTCCGCCGCCGATACCGGTGCCGATTGTCATCGTCAGGTAGGTGCTCATTTTTTTGGCAGCACCCGATTCACCTTCCGCTATCGCAAAGCAATTGACATCGTTGTCCGCGAAGCATTCCAAATTGAAGTTGTCTTTAAAAATCTGTTTGAAGTTTAGACCCAAAAATTCCTTAATATGCTCAGGGGCAGCGATTACCGTCCCCGTTTCGATATTGATGGAACCAGCACAACTGACGCCGACGCCTTCCACTTTATGTTTTTTAAGCATTTCGCGGGTTGTGTGGACCAATCTTAAAATCAATGCTTGTTGACCTAATGCGGCATCCGTTCTTACGGACGCTTTTTCAATTAAATTACCGTCTTCAACAATTCCATACTTAATGTCCGTACCACCGATGTCATAGCATAGTACTTTCATAATTTCCTCCTATATTTACATTTATTAATTCCGCTAATAATTGGTTTTTTCCTTTCCGTTCTTCAATCCGTCCGCGGATGGCAATCAACATGCCGACCGCCAATTGGTATTGCTTAAACGTGCTCGGAAAAATCGTAACATCTATCTCGCCGCTATCGTCTTTGATAATTCCAAAGGCCATCTGCTCGTTGTTTTTGGTGGTAATCAGATTCAATCTGGTCAAAATCCCCAGTACTTCGACAGTTTTACCTGGTTTTGTCATGGCGATTTTGGTATAACGGCGGTTTTGGTAAAGGTGGTTAAATTGATCGAATATATTGTATTGGAGATTGACACCGAGCATTCGCTTTTCTTTTTCCAAAAGCGTTCCGAACGGATATTCGATGTCGCTGAAAGTCGGTTTTATCAAATCGTAATCTTTCATAAAAGAATATTCGCTGCGCGAAATGATGGAAGGCATTTGTTCCACCATCGTTTTTTTGGTTAAACCGAAAGCATCGAAAGCTCCGCTAAAAATCAGGTTTTCGATTAGGTTTTCCGGCAAAATTTTCTTCAGACGGATTACGCCGTCTTCAAACGATACAAAGGCCCCGTTTTTTCGTTCCGCCAATATTTGCTCGGCTTTGACTTTGGTAATCCCGAAAACGCCGTTAAGCGGAAAACGGATTCTGTCCTTTTCAACGGTAAACTGATCCGAACTTAAATTGATGTCCGGCGGAACCACCCGAACTTTGAACTGTTTGGCTTCCTGAAGATAGGTTTCCAAACTGCTTTCGGAACCGATGACGGTGCTCATCAAAGCCGCCAGATAATATTGAGGAAAGTTGGCTTTAAGATAAGCCGTCTCATAGGCCACCATGGCATAAGCCACCGAGTGCGCTTTGTTGAACCCGTAATCGGCAAACCGCACAATGTAATCATATATTTCCTCTGCCACCGCTTTTTCATAACCGCGCCGGCTCGCGGCTTGGACGAACGGAAGCCGTTCTTTTTCCAAAATCTCGCGGTTTTTCTTGGATACCGCCCGTCGCAAAACATCGGCTTGACCCAAGGTATATCCGGCAAATTTTCTTGCTATCAGCAGGATTTGTTCCTGATAGACAAGCGTTCCGTAGGTTTCTTTCAAAATCGGTTCCAAATCGGGATGAAGATAGGTCAGCGGCTCTTTGCCTTTTTTCCTTGCCACAACCTGCGGTACCATTTCCAAAGGACCGGGCCGATACAAGGCCAAAGCAAGGGTTAAATCCGAGAAACGGTTGACCCCTAATTCCATCAGCATTTTGCGCATTCCGGCCGATTCCAACTGGAACACGCCGGTCGTCCAACCTTTGGAAAGCATTCTGAACGTTTTGAAATCCTGAAAATCGTTCGGAATCGCAAAAGATGGATAATCTTTTTGAATCAAATCGAGGGTTTTTTTGATATTGGAAAGGTTTTTCAAACTCAGAAAATCCATTTTTAAGAGGCCCAAAGCTTCCAAATCGCTTGCCTCATACTGAGTTTGGTAAATCCCGTTCATACCTTTATCCAAAGGGGTATAATTGAGCAAATTTTCTTTGGTGATGACAATTCCCGCCGCATGCGTCGAAACAGTTCGCGGCAAACCTTCGAGTTTGGAGGCAAGGTTTATTACCTGCGCGATATCGGGATAGGTTTCGGTAAGGCTTTTCAGCCTTGAGTTACTCGCCAAAATCGATTCCATCGATTCATCGCTGTTTCCGACGATTTTCAACAATTCATTCAGCCTGGTTTCCGGAAGTTTGAGGATTTTTGCCGCTTCCCGAAGCGAAGATTTCAGCTGAAATGTGCCGAAGGTGCAAATTTGCGCCACGCGGTTTTGCCCGTACTTTTCGCCGACATATTTGATGACGGTATCGCGGGCATCGTCCGGAAAATCGATATCGATATCGGGCATGGTAATCCGTTCCGGATTCAGGAACCGTTCAAACAACAGCCCGTATTCCAACGGGTCGATTTGCGTAATGCCCAAGCAGTAACTTACCAGGGAAGCGGGTGCGGAACCCCGGCCGGGTCCGACATAGATTCCTTCATTCTTGGCATATTTAACAAAATCCCATACAATCAGAAAATAATCGGAATAGCCCATCTTTTTGATGATGGAAAGTTCGTGTATCAGCCGTTCGCGGTAAGTTTCGTACAGGTGTTCTTTTTTGGTCAGACTTAACCGTTTGGACAAACCCTTGAGACATAACGATTGCAAATAATCGTCGCTGTCCAGGTCCGTCGCAAACTCCGGCATGTGGAAAGTATGAAAAGAAATATCCACACGGCAAAGCGAGGCTATTTTTTCGGTGTTTCTGAGCATTTCTTCTTTTCCCGCAAATCGTTTCTGATAATCTTCCGCGGAATAATAGAATAAATCCGTTTCTTCCTGAGACAAAGGTGTCAGAACACCGCTTTTGATGGCTTTAAGTACTTGGTATACTTCCTTGTCCTCGGGCTTTAAGAAACGCGCACCGTGCAGGGCTACCAAAGGAAGGTTGATTTTTTGGGCAGCCTGTTCGATTATTTCGAACCAAGGGCTTTCGGTTTCGTTCAGGCTCAAACCCAAATAAAGGTAAGGAAAGGTTTGTTTTAACTTTTCGACTTTTGCAAATCGCCTGTTTTGCAATTCATAAAAAAGCGAAGACTCCGCCCCGGGAATAACCGCAATTAAATCCCTGGCACTCGCAAGCAATTGTTCCCATTCCACCAAGCCGTCGTTAAATTTGGCTAAGCTTGCAAGTTGCATGAGATTAAAATACCCGGAATTGTTCATCGCATAAAGCAACAAATAATCGGATTCCTGTTCATTCCGGTATTTCAGTTTCAGACCGATAATCGGTTCGATCCGGGCTTTCTTGCAGGCCTGATAAAATTTCAGGGCACCGTGCAAATTGCCTTCATCGGTTATGGCAAGATGGGTGAAGTGATTGTCGGCTGCCGCTTCGACAATTTGGGCGATTTTGCAACTGGACTGAAACATCGAATATTCCGTCAATACATAGAGCGGTACGACCCTCATTGGCAATCACTTCCTTTTTATTTTAGTATATCATAATCATTTGTCCTTTTCAAGCAGATAAAAGAAAAAACCAGATTTCTTCGCGAAATCTGGCCTTTTTTTAATCATTTTGGGTGTTTTTGGCGCGTTTCTTTTTAAAATAATTCACACCGAAAAGCACGATAATCAAGCCCGTAAATCCGAGGGAAACAATCAACGGAAGAAGCGAACCTTTGTTCTGATACCGGGATGTGATGTTTTGGGACAGCACCGTAATTTCCTGCGGCGTCATGGCTTTGGCCGGAGCATTTACTTCCAACCCCGCGCTTTCAATAATCCTGCCGGTACGTTCGAAAGAAAGAGAAGCAAACGTTACGTTCGGTTTGGAAAAATCGCCCTTATAACTGAACAACTGCTTTCTTTGCCAGATTCCGTCTCCCCGTTCCACCAGGGCGTTGATTTCCACCCGGTAAATCCCTTTTTCCGGCAAACTTACTGATAAAGTATCGTTTTCCAAAAAAATCAGCCTGGCGGATAAGGCTTGGCTATCTTTATAAACTACCATTTCCAACGCTGCCAAGGCATTGTCCGAATCGGTAATGTCAAAAGAAAGTTTTAAGTTGTCTCCGGTTTCTTCTTTGACTATGATTTCCGGGACTGCCCGTAAAACCGCTACTCTGATTGTCTGATTGACGGGGATAACTTGACCCTGATTTGAAAAAGCTTCCGTTATTTCAAAAACCGAAAGTCCGCCTTCTCCGGGAGTCAGTTCCAAAAACAGGGTTTTGCCGCTTTGGGTAAAAGGATGAGAACTACCGTTCACGATAATTCGGTCAATCTCCGCCGGATTTTCGAGTTCCACCCGAACCGAAACTTTTTCCCCTTTTTCCACATAATAATCCGCCGGGATATGTCCGTTTTTGCGCGGATAATTGGCTACTGCATAAAAACGGTACGTTGTTTCCCGGCCGTAACCGTCCAAAATCACCAGTTCGTATTCGCCGGGAGTTTCGATGATGTAACCGCTGTGAATTCGTTCGCCGTTTAAATAGCCCTTGCCAAAAAAGGCCAAAGTAAACGGTAGTCCGTAAATACCCTGATCGATTACGTTCACATAAGGCAAAACGGTTATTTTTTGCTTCAGTTCAAGCGTTTGGCCGTTAAGACGATTGATGTTAAAAGTTGCTTCGTATTCGCCCGGCATCGTCTTTTCGAAATACGGGTCGACTTCTTTAACCGAAACGGTCAAAGGTTCAAAATACGATTCCACTTCGGTATTTTTCGTCAGATTCTCCTCGTCCCAATAGGAAAGGTAAAGCGGGTCGTTTCGCTTGATGTGATACTCTTCGATTGTTTTTTTGACGATTTTTCCGCTCTCTTTTAAGCAGACGACCAAACAGCCGTTTTCGATTTTACCAGAAACAACAGACCCCGTTCCGATGGTTTGATCATCTTCCACCGCCCGGCAGGCAACATCCCAAACAATACCTTCCGGGGTTTCTTTCAGCAGAACATAAAAACCGCTCGGCGATAACATGCCGATTAGACTGTTAAGACCGGAATAAACTTCGTGTTCCAGGCAGGTTAAATCCAAGTCCAACCGATAATAATGAAAGGTGCTTTTGGTCTTAACCAGGAAGAATAAGCCCTTTTCGCTGAAATAAGCATCATATAACCGTTCATCACCGCTTTCGTGGTTAAAATAAACGGTTTGCTCGATTTGGAACGATTTGTTTAAGCGGGCAACAAAAGGTTTCCTTTCGCCTTTGCTTCCGACATGGGCAAAAGGTCCGTTCAGGCTGTGCGCATCTTTCTGACCGAAAACATACGGAATATCGTCAAACCAAAACAAAGCGGTAAACTCTTCGAAGGCATCTCCCCCAAAATAAAAAGTCTTCAGTTCCTTAAAGGCATAATCCAGTCTGGCAATTATCGCATTGTTGCTTTTTTCGCCGACCAGCCAAAGGTCAGATTCCCGAAGCTGCAATTGATTGACCTTACCGAAAGCATTGGCTCCTATTTCGGCTTGGAAACTTTGGCGGTTTATTTTATAGAACGAATCGGCAGTAGCAAGCCAAAGATAGTCGTTATCCCAAGTGTGTGTTTGATACGACCCTTCGATTGTTTTTACAAGGAAACCGTTTCGGTAAAGTTTGACATAGTTTTTGTCGCTGTTGCGAAAAACAGTCAGTACCACTTCGCCTTGAATATCAATGATTTCTTCTTCGTCAAAAACCTGATTCAAGTAAACCTCTTCCGAAATCTCGCTTTGGGCAAAAGCCTTTAAAAGAGGACCTTTAATAAACATCAGACAAAAAAGCGGGATTAACAAAAAACGCAAGTTTTTCATCTTTATCACCCCTTCACCCTACTTATGAAAACCGCCCCCGCAAGCAGCGCGCTTAACGGAATCAGCCACACCCAGTCGGTTTCTTGGGTCTTCGTACCGAAAACCGGATTATCCGGATTTTTGATAAAATCGAAGCGCGCTTCGTCTGAAACCGTTTCGTCAACGTAAACTTTAGCTTTTCCCGAAGCAACCGGTTCGGTTATATCGGCTTGAAGCGAAAGAGGAGCTACTTTAAACTTTTTCGAAACAATCTGAAAGTCTTTGCCGGTCAATTCCAAGATGTAATCTCCCGGTTGGTTCAGACGTGTGCCGCTGACAATTTCTTCGCCGTTCAGTTTTCCGTTCCCGTTGAATTCGATTTTTACCCCAAGGTCGTAAATCTGGTTGTTTTCCACGCTGACCTGCGGCAGAATGGTCCAGTTCTGGCCATAAACAAAGTAAGCTAGATTCGAAGAAAAGACATAATAACCGGGATATGTTCCGAACAATTCGAAAGAGTCCGGCACTTTGGATAAACTTGCATCATGATCCAGGGTTTCCAAATTAACCATCACTTGGTAATCGTGCTTTGGCCCGTTTTCAGCAATAACGGTACTGCCCAAATGGTCGATTTGCAGAAAATCGACTTCAACGACTGCCGTTTGCATAAGTTCCTGGTTTGCTCCGATGATATGACGGAAACCTCCGTTCACAAATTCAGGATTAGTGATGCCGCCGGTCTTTAAACGGTAACTGCCCAAGAGGTTTTCCGACCCCAACTTTTTGTAACTGATTTGGGGTTGGTTATTCCTGACGGTTAAATAACTCAGATAATTACGGTCCGTAATATATATATCCAAAACATTTGTTTCTGCTGTGGTGAAATCTTCGGCAACCTCCATTGACAAAGCAGGACCGACTTCGTATAAGGCATCTTTGAAACTTTGGCTGGAATAATGGAAAAATTTGACGAGCAGATAGATTTTATCCCGGGTTTTGATTAACTTTAACGGAAGGGCTTGATAGGGGTGCTGATATTTGGCTTCCCCAAGCACATTTCCCAAAAAGTCCACTTTTAGGGTTTTGAAGGCAGCATAAGTTTCGTCCGGTAAAAGATTATAGCTTTGGGTCAGATATATATAATTATCTTTCAATACCGCATTCGTAAACGCGTCATCCCCGTCCAACGGATAAGTTTTGACCGTTTTTAAGGCAAGGGTTGTTTTGTCGACCTGCGCCAAAAAGGCATCTTTGCCTTTTCGGGTTTGATCAAACGGGGCATCGACGGAAGCGGTCCATCCCACCAAAAAGTAAGAATTGTTGCTTGCTACTATATCCAATCCCCCCACTTCGCCTTTCGTACTTAATTCCACCCGTTCGATTTTTCTTGTTTCCGTATTGATGCGAAACATCCACAGCACCCACTCGCCCTTAGCCGAACGGTAACGTCCCGTTCCGACCAAATAACCGGAATCATAAATCATTTGGGAAACTTCGGTAAAGGTATTGTAATAAAGGAGCAGCGAATATTTAAGAGTGTTTTCCTCCATAATGTTGATAAACACATTGTGGGGAGGGAATTGGGGATTCCGTTCCTGGTATTTGTAGGCGTAGGCATAAGTTTTTTCGTCGATTTGGCAACTGGCATAAAGTTCGTCGTAATAAACCGGATTATCTTCGGGAAGATAGTTTTTTTCCAAAAAGTATTCTTTTTGGTCCTTAGCAAGAACCATAACCGGTTTTTCCGCCGTTGTTCCGTCCGGAGCCTGATAGGTAATCGCATACGACCCCGGCTGACCGAAGTTAACGTTGCTTTGAACAATTTGGTATCCGGGATAAGTCAGGCATTCGTATGCATCCACCCCTTCGATGGCCCAAAGGGGTTTTTTGACTTCCTCGATTATGGCAGAGTCTTCCCCAAACACAAGCATGGGAATGCTGATGGACCATATTAAGGTAAGCGTGACAATCAGGATAATGATTACGATTTGTTTCATTTCTTCACCTCTTTTCATACCGATAATACGTATGGAAGCGAAGCATTTCTTCTTGCGACAATTGGAATTTTAGAAAAGAAAAAACCCCTTTTCGGGGTTTTGCTGGTTGCAATCTTTCTTAATTTTGGGTTTGTCCGTATCCCAAACGCATTACGTCCCAGGCAATCATCAATTCTTCGTTGGTCGGAATAACCAAAACTTTGATTTTTGATTGAGGAAGGGACAAATCCAGGAATTCGCCTTTGATTTTGTTCAATTCTTTGTCGATGTAAATTCCGAAAGCTTCCGACAGGCGATCGCAAATTTCTTCCCGGGTTTGCGGGGATTTTTCGCCGATGCCGGCCGTAAAGACAATGGCGTCGATGCCGCCCATGTAGCCGTAGTAACTGGAAATGAAATCGCAGATACTCTTGTTTTGCATGTTGATGACCAAATCGGCAAATTTATTGCCTGCTTCTTGGGCATCACGCAAATCGCGGGCATCGCTCGATTCTTTGTAAATGCCAATATAACCGGATTTTTTGTTGAGAATATTCAGGATTTCAAAAATATTCAAATTTTCTTTTTTGGCGATAAATTCGATGATGGCCGGGTCAATCGAACCGGAACGTGTTCCCATCGGAATTCCGGCCAAAGGCGTAAATCCCATCGAGGTATCGACGCATTTGCCGTATTTAATCGCCGCAAGCGATCCGCCGTTGCCGATATGGGCGGTAACAAGACGTAATTCTTCCAACGGGCGTTTTAAATATTTGGCCGCTTGCATGGCCACGTATTTATGCGATGTACCGTGGAAACCGTATTTCCGAACACCGTATTTTTCGTACCATTCGTAAGGCACGGCATACATGTAAGATTCCGGGGGCATGGTTTGATGGAACGAGGTATCAAACACGACAACCTGAACCGCATTAGGCAAAAGTTCCCGGAACGCTTTGATTCCGATTAGGTTTGCCGGATTGTGAAGCGGCGCAAGATCGGCAATTCTTTCGATTTCCTTAATGACAGCTTCGTCGATGACTGCCGAATCCTTGAAGTTTTCGCCGCCGTGAACGACTCTGTGACCGACCCCGTCGATTTCGTCAATGTTTTTGACGATGCCTTTGGCAATCAAAGTTTCAATCAGGATTTTAACCGCTGCCGCATGATCCGGCAAATCCACCTTTTTCGTTTCTTTGACCAAATTGACTCCGTCCGGTTTGTACTTGATGGTAAATTGAGCACTATCTAATCCTATTCGTTCGAATAATCCTTCGATTAATACTTCTTCCCCTTTTTCTTCACCCTTCATTGGCATGTTGAGTAATTGGAATTTCAGCGAGCTACTCCCCGCATTAACAGCCATTATTTTTTTCATTTTCATTCACTCCTTAATGTATGCTCTTATGTCCGATAATGTCTTTTGTAAAGATTGGGAGTCATTGATGTTCGGCAAAGCAAAGACGCCCATTTCGGTAATTTTTTTGGTTTTTGTCAGAATCAAAAAGGCTTTTTTGAACCGTTCGTTTTGGAAAAAAGCATCAGGCAACAGCACAAAAGCGGCAAGTTGGCTTACATGTTTGATTTGATCTTTGAAATAAGCAATTTCTCTTCCTCGGAAAAAATCCGCATCCACCAAATACAGACTGGCTTCCGCATTCGTCAGATTTTCCAGGTCGATAATGGTTTGGAAAGGATTGATAACGACTTCGCTGCGCATATCCCCGATGACCAAGTCGCTTCGGTCGTTTTGATTTTTCCAATCGGTGATTTTTTTGATTTCCAAAGGCTGTTTCAACAATAAACCTTTTTCGATTAAATAGCGACCGATCAGTTCGTCGTTTTCGATTGCCAAAAAGCAAAGATTCGGATTATTCCACATCAACGCTTGGTTGAAGAAAAAATGTCCGACCCCGAAATTAACCCCCAAAACGGTTTGAGGATTATCGAAATCAAGGAAAGGAGCCATGATGTATCCGGACAGTAAGGCGATACCGTCGGGAACCAAGCAGTCCAAAACATAGTTTTGATGTTTCAAACCCTTGACCTCAACAAAAAAGAGAGCTTGGTGAATTGTTTCCAGCGAGCCTCTTTTCAGTAATGCGATTAAATCATGGGAACCTTCCTGCGTATTGATCCATTCATCCTCGGTGCGCAAAAATTCCAGCACTTTTGTGAGGGCTTCGAAATAGTAAAGACGGCGTTTTTGGCTTTGTTCGTCATAGTAGGCCATCGCTAATTGGTCGAGTAAATCCGTAATCTTATTAATAATTTCTCTGTTTTCTTCCATAATTTTCTACACATTGTCGATTATTTTTTTGGCGATGGCATTTCCGACGACATAGCCGCTGGACCAGGCCCATTGAAGATTGAACCCCCCGCAATCCCCGTCCACATTCAAAACTTCCCCGCAGACGTAAAGCCGCGATACTTTCCTTGCTTCCAAGGTTTCCTGCACCACTTCTTTGACATCCAAACCGCCGATAGTTACCTGAGCTCTGTCAAAGTCATAGAAGGCTTTGACATCAAAGTCGAAATCTTTGATGGCACTTGCAATCTTGTTTAAGTCCTTTTTCGTCAAATCTTTCGTATAGCCGTCCAGCTGGATTTTGCAGCGCTGTTTGAGAATATTGCGACTCAGCATTTTGTGAAACATTCCGGTTAAGAAATTTTCCACTTCCTCGTTGCCGATATGGGCAAGGCGCTGTTCTAGATGTTCGACCAGTTCTTCTTCAGTCATGTACGGAATCAAATCCAATGATACTTTAACTCCTTTGGGAGAGAATTTTCGGGCGATTTGGCTTTGGAGTTGCATGATTACAATGCCCGACAAGCCGTTTTCTTTGAATTGCACTTCACCCTCATCCGACCAAAGAGCTTCTTTTTTATCTTTTTTGGAAGTCTTTTTGGGATATAAATAGATCTTTGCCTTCATCCGTAACCCGCTCAAGCCTTTGATTTGGGCTTCGTCGACGATTACGCCGGTCAGGCCGGGAAAACAATCGGTTATTTTCATTTTGTGTTTTTTAAGCAGCGTGAAACCCGAACCGTTGGAACCGTGAACCGGAACGGCTTTTCCGCCGGTGGCCACCACCACGTAATCAGCTTCCTGAATTAGGCGATTCTTGCTTTCGATTGTGAAACGGTCGTTTTCTTTGGCGATTCTGCTGACATCGAAATTGACTCTTTCCACAACCCCCAAACGTTTGGCTTCGTTGCGCAAAACGTCAAGGACGGAACTGGCATTTTCGGAAAGGGGATAATAACGCCCTTCCTCGTCTGCTTTATATAATAAACCGATCGAATTGAAAAATTCGAGGGTTTTCGCAACATTGAACTGTTTTAAAATCGGTTTGACAAAACTGGGATTGTTATATCGGTTTTCCGAGACATGCTTGTTGGTAAAATTGCACCGACCGTTGCCCGTAACGAGTATTTTTTTACCCACTTTTTCCAGACGCTCTAAAATAGTGACATTTGCTTGGTCTTGGACTTTGCTTTTTACCATGATAGCCGCCATTAAACCCGATGCTCCACCGCCAATGATTACAACATCTTTCATGGATCACCTCTAACGCATTTTTTAATCAATTTATTATATCACATTTTCCAATTTTGTGCCTTAGAATGCATAAGCAAAAAAATCTTGTTATTTTCGTCCTAAATCAAGGCGTTTCTTGGTATAATGCACTAAAGGGAGAAGCAAAGAAAGAAGGGGAATTTTATTGGCCAAAACAACAAAAAGTTATCGGATCGATACGCTCGACATCGAGTCGCAGGGTTACACCGTGGACGAAGCGATGAGGGAATTAAGGTATTTCATAGAGGAAATGAAAAAAGGCAACAAAATCATCGCCAAAGTAATCCATGGTTACGGATCTACCGGGACCGGAGGAGCAATCAAAAAGAGCGTGGAGAATTATTTGCGGACATTGCAAAGGCAAAAACAGATAAAAGCCTTTCTTCCCGGAAACGTTTATTTTGTTACCGGTTATGTCGAAACCAGAGAAAAGTACGCCAAATTCTTAAAAGCCGACGGCGCCAACCGACATTCCAACGAAGGTATTACCTATATCTGTTTTCGGGAGCCGTAAAAAAAGCCATAAGCAAACCGAACCGATTTTTGATTTGCTTTATGGCCCTTTTTATTTTTCAACCCGGTAAATTTCGGGTTCTTGCTTGGAGTTTGTTTCCTGGTTTTTGTTGAATACTTTTTCCAGCATTTTGCTCAGGGTGTCGATGATTCGGTCAAATTGGTGGGACGATTCGTTCAAATGCAAAACCTTGACTTCCTTTTCCTGGCAGACCAAAAAGGCTACCGGCGTAATCAAAATGGTTCCTCCCGCCCCGCCGCCGAAAGGATAGGCATCATCGCCGTCCAAACGGTTTTTCTTTTGGTCCAAGCCGCCGCTTACAAACCCGCAACGTACCTTCGATACCGGAATAATAATCGATTCATGCGAGGTAATCGCATCTCCCACCACCAAATTGACATCAACCATGGTTCCCATTTTGGTGACGACACTCTGCAACAATTCGCTGATTGGGTGTTCTTTCATGAACTACGCTCCTTTCTGGGAAAAAGCACTTTTGAAGTGCTTTTCGGATATCTAACCAACAGATAAATCAGGTAAAAAATTCTGGTTTCAACTTCGATTTCCAACACAATCCGTTTGTTGCTTTCCTTTTCTTTGTAAATGACCTGATAATAACGGTTTTTCTGAAAAACGAAATAACGGTCAATCAGAGCCTGAATTAGACTCAGCAATTGCCATTGCAAAAACAGCCAGTAAACATTCAAAACGGGGTCATCGATATTGCGTCTTTGAATCAGGGTTACTTTGTTGACCCAAGATCTTCTGGCCAAAGCCTTAAAAAAATCTCTTTCTTCCCAATAAAACAAAAACTGCCTGATTGATTCCCCGAAACTTTCCTTTTGGTTGTTGTTGTCGGAAGAATCGTTTTCGTCGAGATCGATTCGGATGTTAAAGATTTGGCTTAAAATCAAATCGACGTTGAAATCATCGCGTTTGACTATCCGCAACCTTATCTTTATCAGCAAAAAAAAGATCTGTAAGGCTATGATGCATAAAACCAGGTAAATCATGTCGTTTTATTGTTTCCCTTAATTTTACTTTTTAATCATGCCGACAGAAGGATTTTTTGAAAATTCAAGTGAAAAACAGTTATTATAAGCAAAAATATAGTATAATAAACGCTGAAGGAGTTGCTTTTTATGTCCAAGCCCAAACGACTTAACTGCTTAGCCATCAGGCTAATCGAAACATACCGAAAAACCAAATCCCCAATCGGCAGCGGGCATTGTAAATACTATCCGACCTGTTCCCAATACGGGTTGGAAGCCTATACCAAATTTTCGTTCGTCAAAGCTTCCTTTTTGACATTATGGCGGATCCTCCGCTGCAACCCCTTGGCTAGAGGCGGTTTTGACCCCGTGCCTTTAACCAAAAAAGAAAAAGATCAAAAAAACCGGCTGGAAAATATAAAATCTTCGCCCCTGGGCGATATGGCATCCTATTTGATTTATCAATCGCAACTTTATCCGGAGTCCCGAAAAACCGACTATCTGAAAATGCTTTATCAAGCCTATTACGGACCCCAGCATTTCTTTCGCGATACTGATACAAAGCCGGTTATTGACGGTATCAAACAGGAAGCCGCCAAGATCAACCGTCCCCAAAAACCTTATACGGTCCTCGGTAACGACATGGTGCGCATCGATTTGGGAAACAGGACCGATTCGGAAATCCGGGAGCTTGCCCAAAGTTTTATCGCATCAACCATAATAAAGCCGGACCACCCGTATTCTTTCGAAGACTGTCTGGGACTGTTAAAGGAATTGACCGAACTTCAAATTATCAAAATCCCCGCCAGTCCCGAAGAAAACCCGGACCCGCCTTTTTCCCACAGCCAAGAATATAAAGACCTTTATGACCCCCACTACCGCGTAATGCATGCTTCAACCGTTTCGCCTCATTTTATCTTTGACGATATCAAAAACAAAGTTATGGAACTATTAAAAACGCATGATCAGGTCATCATTGCGATTGACGGCCCCGCCGCCAGTCGTAAATCCACCCTGGCAAGATATTTGAGTACATTACTTGAGGCGCAAATCATTCCCGCCGACGATTTCTTTTTGCCGCCGAAACTGCGCACCGAAAAACGCCTGAAAAACCCGGGGGGAAATATCCATTACGAACGTTTGCTTAAAGAGGTTCTCCTACCCTTAAAACAAGGCACATTATCCAAATATCGGCGTTTCGATTGCACGGATAATTCCTTTAAAGAAGTAAGCGTTACCCCAAGTAAGATATATATCTTGGAAGGAGTTTACAGTTTTCATCCCTTCTTTCAGCCGTTTGTCGATGTACTCGTTTTTTGCGAAGTCGATAAAGCCACGCAAATCGAGCGTTTAAAAGAAAGATCCACCCCGCAAATCTACGAAGCTTTTTTGACCAAGTGGCTGCCGCTCGAAAAAAAGTATTTCCAAAGCCAATCCTTTAGATTTCCGGGTGTCTTTATTATTCCTCAGGAATTAAAAATCCCCAGTCTCAGCGACTAGGGATTTTTTTCCATTTTCTTTAAGGCTGCAATCAGTAATTCCGTGCCTTTGGCAAGCTGACTGAAACTGCAGGCAATGTTGAACCTGATAAAACCCTGAAAATCCCTTCCGAACGTGCTGCCGTCGTTTACGGTCAGGCCTTCCTGGGACAAAAAGCTCACAAGGTCGGCGCTAGTTCGGTTGAGATAAGTCAAATCGAGCCAGACAAGATAAGTGCCTTCCAAATCGGCAATCTTTACTTCAGGAACTTCTTTGTTTAACTTCTTTCGCAGATAATTGTAATTGGTCCAAAGGTGTTTGTTTTGGGCAATTACCCATTTTTCGCCTTTGGCGTAAGCGACTTGGGTGCCCAACAAACCGAAAACATTGATTCCGGGCAAAAAGGCCGCATTGAGATGGTTTTGGTATTCCTCGCGCAGGCGGGAATTTTTAATGATCACATAAGCGCTTTTTAAGCCCGCCAGATTGAAGGTTTTGCTGGGGGCGGTACTTACCATGACCAAATCGTCTTCTTCGGTTAAACTGTTGACGGAAACAAACCGGTACTTCGGCATGATAAGATCGCCGTGGATTTCGTCGCTTATCAAAATCACCCCGTATTTTCGGCATAGGACAAGAACTTGTTCGAGTTCTTCCTGGTGCCAAACCCGGCCGACCGGATTATGCGGGCTGCAAAGAATCATCATCTTAACGCCTTCTTTAAACTTTTCTTCCAAATCCGCAAAATCCATTTCGTAGCGATTGTTGTTGAGACGCAGTTTGTTTTCCACCAAGGTCCGTTTGGATAAAGTGATTACCCGGTGAAACTGAAAATACACCGGTGTCTGAATCAATACTTTATCTCCGGGAGCAGTCCATAGGTCGATGGCCTGTTTGATGGAAGTAACAACCCCGGGAAGCGGAATAATCCAATTCTTTTGGATTTCGGTACCGTACCTTTTCTGATGCCATGATATGACCGCCCGGTAATAATCGTCCTGGGTCAACTGATAACCGAAATGCCCCTGTTCGCTTCTGTCAATAAAAGCTTTCACAACTTCCGGAGCAGTTTCATAATCCGAATCCGCAACCCAAAACGGCAAGGCATTCGGGTTTTTTTGTCCGTCCCATTTGACTGTTCCGGTGTTTTTCCGTTTGTGGCCTTCCCAAAAATAATTCACTGTATCAACCTCTTTTTTCTTATTGTTTGCCGATTACATTATAGTTGATACCAAAGGGTTTGTCAAACATAACAAAAATTAATATTCAGTCGCAAAAAGCATCGTGGCATACTCGATATCGTCGATAATATAAATTTTCCGGTTTTCCAGCCGTCTTCCGACCGAAGTCGGAACTTTAATCAAGTGTTCCGCATAAAACTCCGGTTCTTCCTGGGTATGAATCAAAGTGATAGTTTCGTTCTCGGGATTGAAGGACCGAAAAGAAAAGATTTGCAGGTAATCGAGTTCCGAGAATTTCCCCAGTTCCAGGATCAACCGCCACATCAGCTGTTGAAGAGCATACGGAACTTCCTCGCTTATTTGCCTGGTCATATAACAGTTGTTTGGAAACATGATTTCACCGCCATTTCTGCTATAATAATGCGCGGAAACTCAGCTTTTTTCTTCTATCAAAAATTTTCGAAAAACAAAAAAAACTTCCAATAGAAGTATTAAACTTTTTTTGGAAGTTTTGTTCTTTTGAAAGTTTTGCTTTGTAAATTGAAATTATCTTTCTTTGGTTAAAAACAGGAAATCAACCCCAGATTTGATCGGCCAGGAAACTGAAATCGATGAACGGATTTCGGTTGCCTTGGATTTCCCAGGTGCGGTCGTTGCGACGGGCTTCGAATTCATCGACCGGGTCGAGCGCGTTCCATTCCAACAAGAGTTCGAGGCTTGAAGCTACGCTTGTGAAAGAGTAAGAATCGCTTTCCGGATATCTGGTCATCAGATAGAAAATAATGCGTGCGACATCGCCTTTTACTTCGTCGGCCGGTTCGAACAAATCGCCTTTGTAAAAACCGTCAATCAGACCTTCTCCGTTTTTCTTGCTCAAGTTGATTTGCTTTCCGCCTTCGACATTGCCGAATTTGCGGTTGTTGACCGATGAGTTGACCGACGGATCGGTCGGCCGGATATGGTGAAGGTCGGAACCCGCGCCGGATTCTGTGAACCAGCCCAAACTTTGAGCCCAAACGTGTTCGCGGTTATAAGTTGCACCGTTATCCCAGGTCTTGTCGACTTCAATCCGCGAATAAAACAACAGGATTTTGCTGTCGTCGGTTAAGGAAGCGTCGGTATATTGCAAGTGCTGACGCAGGCTTGCATAGGAAGTTTTGGTGGTGTGGGTTACGGTTATCAATTCTCTTAATTCCATTTTCAAAGCATTTCCGACCAAAGCAAAATCAAGATCCCGGTAATAGGCTTCGACATGCGAAGGGATTTGCTGATAAGGGATTTCGACGATTAAGCTTGGGGCATAAGAACCGAAAGGGTTAGTTTGGATGCCGATGGTATATCGGCCGTCGGAATCAATGACGGTATCCAAGTCCACAAAAGAATTTTCCACTATTTTCACCAAAGCACCGTCGACATAAACGGCATAACTTTCGGCTCCTTCGACACCTGTCCAAGACAAAATGCTTCCATCAAGCGAAAGATCGGTAACGGCGGGAGCCGGGGTGGTGCCTTTTTTGACGATTACCGTAAAACCGTCAAAATGGCTGTAACTGCGGTTTTGGTAATGAATGGTAAAGGATAAGGTTACCGGGGTATCGGTTTCCGGCGACAACACCTGCACGGTTTGCAATGGGTTGTTGATGACAATGATTTCGGGGTTGTTGCTGGCCCATTCGATTTTTAAGCCGCTGATATTCGGTACGTTAAAAGGAAGATTTAAGGTGTTATCGATTAGTTCCGGCAAAGTCAGACCGAAAGCCACGCTTTCAATTTGTTCGTCGACGTCGTCTTTGTTTCGTTTCGGGATAAGCGTGTCAAAGGTTTGGCTTAAGGTTTTTCCGTAGTATTCCAAGGTAGCGGTTAAAGTAACGGCCAAATCTTCCTCAAAATAGAGTGGTCTCGTCAGTGTCACGGTGCCGCCCGTGGAAACGGTAAGCGCCGAACTGTCGGTTTCCCAACTGATGGTGCTGCCGTGCGTGCCGTTCAACGGAAGGACGAAAAGGTCCGACATGACAGCCGGAATGGCGATTTCCGCCAAATCGCTTTGAAGCACCGTTTCGATATCTTGGTCGCTCGGCGCCTCGATTTTCAAGGTGACATTTATCGTGAAACCAAGATAAGTTATGGCGATTTCGTGGGTGCCGACATTGCTCAATTTCGCAAAATCGGTAGCACTGATCATCGAAATCGTCACCGGTATGGTTTCGGTTTGATAATTGCCTTTGGTAACCACCAAATTCAGGTCCGTTATATCAAAGGTCCCGACGACGATATGGTCCGGGATACTTGTTTCGTCAATGGCTATTCCCAATACCTTATCGGTACAGGAAGTTAAAATTAAAGAAAAAAAGGTTAGCGTCAATAAAACAGCTATTTTTCGGATTATCTTGCGCATGGGTTTGTCCTCCTGGATTTGCGATTATATTATACTCGATTTTGCGTTTTTTTGCAAAAAATAGACAATTAAAAGAGTTCCCAAGGATTTCCCGTGAACTGTCTGTAAGCGAAAAGGTCTAAGAAAAGCTTTTTACGGTCTTTTAATCATCAGGGGCATATTGAATTCGTCAAATCCGTTGTCCACAAAACCCAAACTTAACCAAAAGCGATGGTTATCCTCTTTGGAATAATTGATTTCGAAATATTCGGCGCCGTACTGTTTCGTATATTCTTCCAACACCCGAAAACACTCGCGGCCCAAACCGCGGTTGCGAAAGTCTTGGAAAATCCAATAATCGAGGATGAAACATTTTCCGTCTTCGGTTTGATAAATAATAAATTGACAGGCTCCGATTTTTTCCCCGTCTTTTTCGAAATAAATCATATGGTGCCGGTTTACTTCCCTTTTCATCAATTTTTCCAGATAGGAGCGATACTTGGTTCCGGAAAAATAGGCATATTCTTCCGGTTCGATAATCTGATCGTCGACAAGATAATTGATGTGAAGATCCCAAAACTCCTGCGCTCTTTCAACCGGTATTTCAATAATTTTAATCAAAACAGTTACCTTCCTTTTTTTGTCTCTTGTCTGATTGTTTTTTATCTTAAACAAGTACTTCCTGAATTATATCATTTTTGGGTAAATTTCGGTAAGATTTTAAAAAACATCTTTTTTTAAACCGGCCGTTTTAAAAAAAACGAAACGTAAAAAAGGACTTATTTTTCGGGCTTTTTTGTAAAAATATGTTATACTTAAGGAAAGAATTGTTTTCAAGGGAGGTTGAAGATGCCGACAATGTGGATTGCAAGCGGAGGTTATACCGTAAAAGAAACCCCGAATTCCTACCGGGCCTTTTTGGCCGCCGCCAACCGTCCTTTTGAAGGGTTGATGTTTTCTGCCCGCTTTACCAAGGACCGTTATCCGATTTGCGCGGAAAAACCTTATTTGGAACAAGAGGGGTCCACTTTTTACATCGACCAATATCCTTTAAAGGATTTGGCCCAGGCAGGCTTTTTCGCTGTCCCCCAAGATTCGACCGTTGAATTTAACTCCTTTTTGGAAATAGCCATTCGCTATCAAAAGCGGATTTTTATCAAAATCAACCGGAATACTTCTTTTAAGGAAATCGATTATTTGACCGGGCAATTAAAAGCTTTGGGGATTTTATACCAAACTACCTTAATTTCTCCAAAAAAAGACTATTTGGTGTATCTGCGGAATCAGGATTTGGACCTTGATTTGCAACTGGAAACCGATGCCTATTCGGACGAACTATTTTTGGATTGTTGCAAATACCACTTCGATTTGGTGATGAGAGTAACAGGCTTCATGAAAAAAATGGTGTATATTGCGGGGTTGTATCATGATTACAAACTAAAAGTCGGCATAACGGGGCTTGACAAAGCCGATGTATTAGCCAAATACGCATCCATCCCAGTGGACTATATCTTTACGGGAGGAACCGAATGAAAAAGACTTTAACGTATGCCGTGGCAGCCATAATGGCCTGCGCAGGTTTGGTGCTTATCCTTGGGTTATTTTTGACGGGCGAAAAAACAAGCGCCCTTTCGGAAAACCCGAAAACCCTCTTAATCGCCCATCGGGGTTATTCTTCCCTCTACGTCGAAAACTCCTTAAAAGCTTTTGAGGCGGCGGGAAAAAGCAATTTTGATGCCATCGAATGCGACATTCAGGTCACCAAGGACGGCAAAATCGTGATTTCCCACGACGAAAGCCTGCTGCGTTTAATCGGTGTCGACAAAGTGATTTCCGAAAGCACTTGGCCGGAAATCAAGAATCTTCCGTTTTTGGATGATACAACCCAAACGACGGCGACTTTGACCGACTTTTTGGATGTCTGTCGAAAATACCAAAAAATGGCCATTATCGAAATCAAAGAAAAGGTCAGGGTGGAAGACATCAAAGCCATTTACGATACGGTAAAGGCTTCCGGCCTCGAATCTTTTCAGTTTATTTCTTTCAATATCGAACACTTAATCAGTCTCAGGGCGATTGACAATAACCTAAACCTTCAATTCCTCACCCGCAAGTACTCACCCAATTATCTGAAAACCTGTTTGGATTACCGGTTATCACCGAGCATCAATTACAAATCGCTGACCAAACCGTTGATTGAACTCTTTCACAGTTACGGTTTGAAAGTCGGGGTATGGACCGTGGACGATATAACGGTTGCCAACCGTTTGATGGAAGAAGGAGTCGATTATCTAACCACCAACAAACTTGTCGCAAAATAAAAAACTCAAAGGGCATAAGCCCAAAACAGCTTATTCCTTGAGTTTTTGAAGATTGACGGTTTTCGTATCTTTTTTGATTTTCGGGGCGAAAAGCCCTTTTTTAGGTTCTTCGACAATATTGTACAGCACTTCGCCGTTTTTCGATAGCAGACATCCCAAAATTTTACCGCCCTGGCGGACTTCTTCATAAACCAAATCTCCGGTCAGGTTTTTCAAAAGATTCAAAACCGCCCGGTAGAGTTTTTCGGTCGGATAGTGTTCGAATCCGCGGGAATCGTATTTGGTCAAATCTTCGAAGCGGTTGCTGTAGTAAAAACGGTATTTAATCATAGTATCGTGAATTACGAGGCTTGCTTTGTCTGAATCGAAAACAAGCTCGGCCTGACTGTTGATATCGACGGTTATTTTTGTTTCTTGGTAAGCCGTTTCCGCTTTCCTAAACAAACTGCGGAGCGGATTAACCAATTGGGACTGAAAAACCCCTTCCCCGACATCGTCTTTGATTTGGGTGAAGTAGCCGCTCTTTCGGGCGACTTTTTGCTTTTTGACATGACGGCGGTGACGCAGGCTTATTACTTTCAGTCCCAAAGGCGGAAGAAAGAAAAGCACCAAAAAAATAACCGAACTGCCGTGCTGAAAGCGGAAATTGTTGATGAACCTAAATGCTATCAGCAAAACAATCCACCAAAGCAAAATCAGATAATTGTGGTAAGTGATGATTTTATTCTTTATATTCGACATAGGCTTTGGCGATTTGGGCAGCCAACCGGCAGTTGTTGTAGACTAATTGGATGTTGGCCTGCAAACTTTGTCCCCGGGTTATTTCTTTAACGCTTTTGAGCAAATAAGGAGTTGCATCTTTACCCCTGATTCCTGCTTTGTCCATTTCCTCAAGGGCTTTGGCGATAGCATCGTTCATCAGTTTTTCGTCCATCGAATATTGGTCCGGAATCGGATTGGCCACAATCATGCCGCCCTTAAGACCCATATCTTCCTTGGCTTTGACCATTTTGGCAATTTCCGAAGGCGTATCGGCCCTCAGCGTCAATTCGCAAGAACTTTTTTTGGTATAAAAGGCCGGAAAATAATCCGTTTGGTAACCGACGACCGGAACCCCTTTGGTTTCCAGATATTCCAGTGTTTTTTCCAAGTCCAAAATTGCTTTGGCTCCCGCGCAAATGACGCAGACATCGGTTTGGGCAAGTTCTTCGAGGTCGGCGGAAATATCAAAGGTTTTTTCCGCTCCCCGATGCACGCCCCCGATACCGCCGGTCGCAAAAAACTTAATCCCGGCAAGCTGTGCAATAATCATCGTTGCGCTGACGGTTGTCGCCCCGTCCTTTTTGTTTGCCACCACAAACGGCAAATCCCGGCGCGAAGTTTTGAGTACCCGGGAGCCTTTTTTTCCGATTTCGTCGATTTCTTCTTCGGTCAGACCGACAATCAACTCGCCGTTTAAAACGGCGATTGTTGCGGGAACGGCTCCCACCTCCCTGATAATCCGTTCGCAGGCAAGCGCGGTTTCAACATTTTCCGGATAGGGCATACCGTGGCTGATAATAGTTGATTCCAAAGCTACCACCGGCCGGTTGTTTTTTAATGCATCCGCAATCTCCGGATTCACCTTTAGGTATTTATTCACTGATTGGGCCTCCCAAAATCAAGATTTGTTCTTTTTCGAAAGTATAGTTGCCTTTTGTTACGCGCAGTTTGATTGTAACCGGAGTCGGTTCGCTTACCGCTTTGTTGTAAAGCAGGTTATTGCCGCCTGCTTCGAATAAATCTGGACGGTCGTATGTCCATTCCACGGTTGCGTCTTTGAGTAACTTAATGGCAATATATTCTTTATTGATCATGTCCAAAAATTCGTTGTAACGGTTAGTCCGAATCATGTAGCTCGGACATTGCTTTTTGTCCGGCGCAAAATCGTAATGGCGACGAACATTGGCAACCGTCATATTGTACTCGGTAAGCAGAAAGGCAATCAGTTTGGCATTGTTGTGCATTGCTCCTTCGTAATTGCCGTCTTGGTTGATGCACATTTCGATTCCGATGCCGTTTCGGTTTCCCCCGCCGGCGGTCGAACCGTCACTCGCATGCCAGGCAGGCAAGTGATTAGGGATATGGTGGTAGATTTCATAGGCATCGACCGAATAATGCCAGGAACTTTCTGCTTCATTGTTGATCATTTTTTGATGCATGACCCGGTTCAAAAGTTCGGCATCCTGTCCTTCTCCCGGCATTCCCGATTCGTGAACGACAATCCAAAGAATCTTCAGATTGTTCGGCATTTTGTAGCCCGGGTAGAATTCTTCGTCAAGGAAAGATTGCGGAACATTCAGTCTTTCGGAAGAGGCAACTTTTCCGATATACGATTCGTCGGTTGTGCCGACCAAACTTTCAATGATATCGGGCACTTGACCGTCAATCCGGTTAAACACGCCGCCCACATTGGTCCGGACTTGTTCCTTCAAGGCCAGCCACTCGCCTTCTTGTTGCAGGATGTTTTTGGAACCCAATATCTGGGTCGGCAAAAGCAGCGGAAGCCAAGCATTGAGGATTTCTTCTTCGGTGGACCCTCCGGTAAAGTTTTCCAAATAGAAAGTCATCCGGAAATCGTCGCTGCCGAAAAAGACATCAGAAACCAAATGAAGATCCTGCGGAACGTCTTTTTTGAGTACATGACCTTCCACAACCAAAACATCGCTGTCCTGCGAAATCCAACGGATTCGTCCGCCAAATTCCGGATGCGTTACCGGCAATACGGCAATTTCGCCTCTTTGGAACGCTTCGACTTGGGTCGGAACCCATTCTCTGATTAAATTGACTAAAGCGCTGTCGGAATATTTGGTAACCGTTACTTCTTTGGTAAACATTCTTTCTAATCCTCGGTACGTCAGATAACAATTGATGGTTACGGTTTGATCATAGGTGCGTTTCGTGACTTTTCCGTCATCGGTAATAATGTCGGGGTTGGTTGATTCGTAGCGGACTTCGACTCCGCGATAAGGGGTTTGCGGGAAAGAAGTGTCCCGCGTAATGGTCGAACTGATATTCGGCCGATAATAATCCCAAGCCAAAATGAAGATACTTTCATCCACGGCTTTTAAGGTTGTGATAAAAGTTTTCTCAACCGTTTTTTTGCCTTTGGAAGCGGTAAGTTTTACGGTGACCGGATTATCAGTTTCGAAGGCCAAAAAGCCCCCGTCTTCGCCCAATAAATGACTCGGTTCGACTTCCCAGGCAAAGGTTATTTCGCTGTTTTCGCTTTCCGGCAGAAAATAACCCGGTTTGATGGTTTCGGGGATGGAAAGCTGATCTACTTCCTGTTGCAACGAATTATCCACGGTGCAACCCGTTATCAGGAAAAGCCCCAACATACAGATAAATAAGAAACGTTTCATGTCTAAACCTCCAGTATTATTACTAAAATTATACCATTATATTCCCTTTTTCGCAAGTTTAATTAAACCGTTCCTTCGGCTGGTAAAAAAAGGAGACTTCCTTGATTGAAGTCCCTTTCGATTACAGATAAATCATTATCGCCTTGGGTTCGTATAACGAATCAGAGCCCAGGCGCAAATGACTGCGATGACAGCGGAAATCAAAACCGCATACAAAAAACCGAGTTTATCCTGCGCAAACGGAATGTTTACATTCATGCCGAAGAAACTGGCGACAAGCGTCGGAATCGTCAAAACAATCGTCACGACCGTCAATGTTTTCATGACATGGTTGACGTTGTTGTTGATAATGGAAGCAAAAGCATCCATCGTGCCGTTCAAAATATCACGGTGAACGGAACACATTTCCATCGCCTGGCGGTTTTCAATCAAGGCATCTTCCAGTAAGGCAATGTCTTCTTCGAATTTTTTGTAAATATCCAACCGTTTGAACCGTTCCAAAACCAATTGATTGGCATTGATACCGGTGGACAGATAAACCAAAGATTTGCCCAGATTCATCAGCTCAAACAGTTCTTTGTTACGCATCGACTGATGAAGCCGGCGTTCGATGGCTTCGGAATCTTTGTTGATTAATTTCATGATGTTGACAAACGCGATAGCGTTTTGATACAACAATTGGATTGTTAATCGCACGTGTTTGCCGGTCGAGAAATTCTTCATGCCCCGACTGGTAATTGCGCCTTCCACCATGTTTTCTTTTAAGCACAACGTGACAAAATAGTCTTCGTTGAAAAAGATTCCGAAAGGGGTGGTCAAATATTTGCTTGATTCGCTGTCGTTTTCGAGGACCGGAGTATCGACAATCAACATCGTAACCCCGTTTTCAAAATCGATATGGGCGGTTTCCTCTTCGTCCAAGGCTATTCTCAATAAATCCTTGCCGATACCCGTTTTGCGGACCACTAAATCAATTTCTTCTTCGGTCGGATTTTTCAAGTGAATCCATGATTTACGTTCCAAAAATGGCTCAATCGGGATATCGCCGATATTTTTGTGAATGGTTAATTCCCTTGTTTCGGTTTTTAAATATACCGTAATCATGTTATCACCCCTCGGTTTTATTTATATTACAATTATAACCGATTGCAAAATGAATTAAGGCAATAAAACTCTTTTATTTTTTGCCGACTTTGGCTTTTTGTCGCTTGATGCGCATTTGTTTCGACTGACGGTTGATGACGATAACCGAAACGATACCGACCGCGATTCCTCCGGCCACAAAATAGATCCAAACCGGTACGATATTGGCTTTGACTCTTTGCCACATGGCAAGGAGTTTTTCGTTTTGGTCGCCGAAATCTTCCATGATGCCGCAGCGGGCGATGATGTTTTTGGTCGGATATTGGGCAAGAAGGAGATTGTAATTGTCACTGTCGGTTTCAATTATCATTGATTTTCCTTCCGATACCGTTCCTGCGAAGAAGTAGCTTAAATCGACGGCCAAATCGCCGTCTTCGACGCCGTACCAATCGTTAACCAAATCAAGCATGGCGTCTCCCGCAATCGCGCTGGTATAGCCAATGAATTCCATGTTTCGGGCGGCCACCTCCGGGTCGCAAAGATAGTTGAGGAATTCGTGGGCAAGTTCTTTGTTGGCACCTTTCGGCATAACCCAGGCGTCAAACCAAATGTTGCTGCCTTCGTAAGGAATTTGGTACTTCAGTTCCAATTCCGATTCTTCCCAGGCGGTTTGAATGCTGTAGATGGCATCGCCGCTCCAAGCGAAGTTGATATCGATTTTGCCGGTCCGGATATCGTTTTTGCCGCTGTCGACTTCAAACCCCGCAATATTTTTCTTCAGGGCTTTCAAAGCTTCTTCGACTTTGGCCAATGTTTCGTCGTCCCGGCGGTTGATGATTTCGGTAACCGCTTCGCTGTATTCGCTTTCGTTGATTAGATTGGCATGGTACCGAACCGCAAGCTCATCCAATTCGTCTTTGTAAACATAGCAAACGCCGATGATATACGTATCCCGGACGGAATCTTTGATTGTTACCCGGTTTTTGTAGTTTTCGTCCCACAAAACGGTCCAGGAAGTAACGTCTTCGTCATCCACTTCTTCCGCATTATACAAGAATCCCAAAGTACCCCACATATAGTTGACGGCGTATTTGTCCCAACCGTATTTTTCGAAAATATCGATTAAATATGGGGAAGCGTATTGTTGATAATTCGGAAGCAGACTCATGTCGATTTCCTCAAGCATGTCTTCACGCACCATTTTTTGAATGACATAGTCGCTCGGGCAGACAAGATCGTATTTGATATTGCCGGTCTTGAGGGAATTGAGCATTACTTCGTTGGTTTCATAGGTCGTATAGATGACTTCGACCGTTTTGCCGGTTTTTTGATAGTAATATTCTTCGAAATCGTCGATGACGCTGGAAACCGGATTGCCGAATTCGTCTTTGCGGGGATTGCCGTTTTCGTCTTTGCCTTCATCGATGTAATCTTGCCAATTGTAAACCCGAAGCACATAGTCGGCGGCTTGGACCTGTAATTTTACAGACCCGAAGATTGAAAAACCAAAAACAACAAGGAGTAAAGCAATTACTTTTTTCATTGTTAAAATTTCCTTTCTAATTTAGCTTTTTTCTTGCTCGCCATAATGTTCATTACAATCAAAATACCCAAAACGGCGAGGAAAATTAAAGTCGTTAAGGCCCGGTAAGCATTGGTCAAACCTCTGATTCTTACCGCACCTTCCACAATCGTACTGATTGTGACAAACGAATCGCTTCTGGTGTAAGCCGTAACTATATAGTCGTCAAGCGATAAAGTCAAGGCCAAGATGAATCCGGCCAAAATCCCGGGGGTAATCTGCGGAATCAAAACGCTCCACAAGGCTCTGGAAGGAGTTGCCCCAAGATCCAGCGCGGCTTCATAGATATTGTTGTCCATTTGTTGAAGTTTCGGCAAAATGCTCAGCACCACAAACGGAACCGTCAAAACGACATGACCGATTAGAAGGGTCAAAAAGCTCAGTTCAATGTTGAAAAAAGCAAACAGGATTCTCAACGACAAAGCCGTAACGATTTCGGCATTGACCACCGGTATTTGCGACATCGCGTTGATGGCGTTTTTGGCCCGGCGGGAACTGTAGAAAATGCCGATGGCGCCGACTGTTCCGAGGATGGTCGAAACCACGCCGGCCGTCAAAGCCAAAACCACGGTGTTTTTCAAAGCCGTCATGATGTCTTTGTTGCCGAAAAGGTTTTGGTACGGTTTAAAAGAAAAACCGTTCCAGGTACCGATAACAGTCGTATCGGTGAAACTGAAAATGACAAGTAGCAGAATCGGCGCATAAAGCAGTAGCAGAATCAGCCAAAGATAGGATTTGGCCAAGATTTTTTTTACCATAAACTACCCCGCCCTTCTTCTTTGTTGACGTTTTTGGTCAAAAGGAAGGTTAAGCCGATCAACAGAAGCATGATGATGGCCATGAACGATCCGTCGCCCCAACGGGAATAGTTGAATGAAGTATTGATATTGTTTCCGATCAGATTGACTTTGGCGCCGCCTAAAGCGTTGCTGATGACGAAGGAGGACATTGTCGGAACAAAAACCATCAGGATGGCGCTGACGATTCCCGGCATAGTCATCGGAATAATCAGTTTTATGAAAGTTTGGAAAGGGTTGGCCCCCAGATCACGCGCCGCTTCGACCTGGCTTTGATCCATTTTTTGCATGGTCGCATAAAGCGGCAAGATCACAAACGGCAAGTAGTTGTAAACCATCCCGATTAAAGTAGCGGTGTAGGGCCGGTTGTTGCCGCTGATGCCAATCCAATATAGCAAGTCTTTCGTTGCCCCGGTTCTTAACACGAAGTTAATCCACATCGGCATGACATACAGCAAAAGCATCATTTTGCTTTTGTTGTATTTGGGATTAGCCAGTAAATAGGCGACCGGATAACCGATCAACAGGCAAAGGACGGTATTGGCGGCACCGATTAGGATGCTGACCAACAAATCGTTTAAGGAAGAAGAATCGGTGAAAAAGTTGACCATGCGGTGAAACGTAATCTGTCCCGCATCGTTCGTGAACGCGTAATAGAAGATCAGTAAGAGGGGTGCCACCACAAAAGCGATTAAAAATACCGCATAGATAATCGCTAAATGTTTCCGGCGAAACTTAAGCTTTAACATATTGTTTTGCCTCACCCTTTAAGCGCATTTTAATCGCTTCGGGAGCAATCTTGATGCTTACCAAGTCTTCTTCGTTCCACATGTATTCCGTTTCGACGACAAAATCTTCGTCGTCGGCGGTTCTCACAACCACCTGATAGTGGTCACCGATATAGATAAAGGAAACAATTTCACCCGAAACATTGCCTTCTTCCACATCGTCGAGAATTTCGATATCGTTTAAACCAACTTCTACCGTCACTTCCGCATCCGTCAAATCATAAAGGACGCCGTTTTTATCCACCAAATAGCCGTCTTCGTCCAATGTTGTTCCTGGGATTAATTGTGTGACGTCGCACGCAAACTCCCCACCAGCAAAATACACGGCATTGTTCTTGGTAATGTAACCGTCGTAAACATTGCTTACGAATTCTTTTTTCATGATATGAATGTTTTCCGGATCAATCGAGATGCTGGCCATCCGGTTAATCGGCAGATTGCGCGTATCTTGGATGATGACTTCGTTTTTGCCAATCATCATCGTATATTCGTAGTGAATTCCTTTAAAGACTTTGCTCACCAAAAATCCGTCCGCAGTCCCCGTTCCGGGTTCGCCCAGCACGATATCTTCGGGCCGTACCACAACATCGACTTTTTCGTTTTTTTGGAATTCGTCGACGCAGTCGAACACATGGTAAAGGAAACGAACTTTTTTGTCGCCCAGATAAGTGCCGTTGTAGATGTTGCTTTCCCCGATAAAGTCGGCGACAAACGCGCTTTTCGGTTCGTTGTAAATCATGGTCGGAGTTCCGATTTGTTGAATCCGGCCGTCGTTCATGACAACAATCGTATCGGACATCGTCAAGGCTTCTTCCTGGTCGTGCGTGACATAGATGAAAGTAATGCCGAGCTTTTTGTGCATGGCTTTTAGTTCCAATTGCATTTCTTTGCGCATCTTTAAGTCCAAAGCTCCGAGCGGTTCATCCAAAAGCAAAATTTCCGGTTCGTTGACAAGCGCCCGGGCAATGGCAATCCGCTGTTGTTGGCCCCCGGACAAGGTGTTGATTTGGCGCCATTCGAATTCTTCCAAATCGACGAGTTTCAAAATGCTCGTGACTTTTTCGTCGATTTCTTCTTTGGTAAGTTTTCGCAAAACTTTCTTTTCGTTTCCGTTTTTGTCGACAATCGTTTCTTCGATGCGCTTAAATCTTAGACCGAATGCGACATTGTCATATACGTCCAAATGAGGAAAGAGCGCATATTTTTGAAACACGGTATTGACGGGCCGTTTGTGCGGGGGAAGATGCGTAATATCCACCCCGTTTAGAAGAATCTTGCCTCTGGTAGGCATTTCGAACCCGGCAATCATTCTCAGCGTCGTTGTCTTTCCGCACCCCGACGGTCCCAAAAAAGTAATGAATTCGCCTTTTTTGACATAAAGGTTGAAGTCTTCCACCACGAAGGTGCCGTTATATTCTTTCGCAACATCAATCAATTCGATTATGATGTTTTCGCGGTCTTTTTCTTTGCTTTTTCCGTTTTCGGTTATAAGGCTTGCGCCATTTTCCTTCTGCATCCCAAATCACCTCAGATTAAATTTTTTAAAAATTCGGTGGGCTCGTTATCCAAATGATTTTGGCATCGGTTTTGCCCGGATTGATCAATTTATGGGGTTTGTCGGTCGTAAAATAGAACGTCTCCCCTCTCCGGCAGACAAAGCGCTTGTTGCCGAAGCTGATTTGGATTGTCCCTTCCAACACATACCCGAACTCCTGGCCTTCGTGCGGCAGGTCGATCATCGTTTCCTGACCGGCTTTCAAAGTAAAACTGATCGGTTCCATGATGTTTTTTTGGCTGTTCGGTACAAGCCAGGTTATTTTTCCCGTTTCGTCCTCTTTGACGAAATAATCGTCCTCGCCGAAAACAATCTTTTCTTCCTGATCGTAACCCGAAAAAAAAGTCTTAATATCCGTACCGAGCGCATCCAGCAAATCCGTCAGGGTGGAAATGGACGGGCTCGTCAGATCGTTTTCGATTTGCGAGATATATCCTTTGGTCAGTTCGCATCTTGCGGCCAGTTCTTCCTGGGTCAATCCGCAAAGCGTTCGTAAATCTTTAATGCGTGCTCCTATTTTCATGGTTATTTTTCCCTCATTATCCCTTACTATTTATTAAAGTGCTTTTTTAAGGCTTAAGATTTTGTTAAATATCATTAAACCTTAAGTTTAGTATTTTTAAACACGAGTATTATACTTTTTTTTGAAAAATAGTCAAGTTAAATGGTAAAAAAATTTCCCCCCGACGAAGCCTCGAAAACCCGGTAAAATTAAATTATTACCTCGGGCTTTCAATCCGGTAAAAAAATGCGCTTTGTTCGGTTAAACAAAGCGCTCTTTACGATAAAGAACAATAATGGAATATATATATTATATTAATTAGGCAAAAGGTTAAACACTTCTTTGGCGTTGAATGTCGGTTCCTCAACCCTTACCCATTCGACAAATTCGAAGTTGTTGTAATAAAACTTCAGGATTTCTTCGAAAGTTTTGCCACGGCTTGCCATGTTGTTGGCCCCGTATTGGCTCATGCCCGTGCCGTGGCCGTAACCGCCCCCGTAAAAGTGAACGGTATCACCGCTGGTTTCCAGCGCAAAATACGCCGAAGGCAAAAAGGAAAAACTGCGGTTGGTATAACCGTTGGAGGTGCCGGTAGCGGTGCCGATGGTAAGGTTTCGGAAAAGCATCCGGATATTGTATTCGCCGTAAACGCGGAAAATGTATTTGGTTGTTTCGATTTCCAAACAGGTAACCAAACCGCCTTCGCCCCGGGAAACCGGATTCAAATCGGTTACCGTTCCGATATCGGCGGGAATCGGCCGGCTTTCGAATGAATCGGCTACCTTGGTTAAGACTTGATCCGGTTTGGCAGAATGACGGGCAGGCAGATTGTTTTGGAGTTGGGAGGTGATTCCCGCTTTTGTTTCCTGGTAGTGCCATCTTTGGTAGACCGAATCCATGTCGTAAGAATTTACTTTGATGCGTTTGTAAAAGGCAAGCATGGAGCTTTCGTCTTCGATATCAAAACTTAACGGATTGCCCTGTTCATCAAAAGCATACAAGGTGCTGTGATAAGGACCGGTATTATCCGGAACGGGAGTCGTTCCTTCAAACCAGGCATCGCCCGGTAGTCCCGTTGCTCCGCTTCCCGTGGAAAAGAACACCGCGCTGATGACGCTGCCGTTATATTGCATTACCAATCCTTTGGTTTCCGCGATGGCTTGATTGCTTCGGGGGTTTTCGCCGGCATTGTTGTAAACCTGGCTCATGACGCTGTCGTCGACATGATAACCGTTTGCGGCATACCGTTGGTTAAGCATATCCGCAAGCGCATAGGTTCTTGCGCAAATCGCCTGGGCTTTCAGGGCTTCCAGATTCCAGCTTGCGGGCATTTCGCTCGGAACGACGGTTTTCAGATAATCTTCCAGGTTGACGTTATTGACAAGCTGCAGGTTTCCGTTTACGGGAGTAATCTCCATTCGGCCGTAGTAACTCGGGGTTCCCTGACTGCGGCCGATTGAAGTTACGGTTATTTTATCCGAAATCGGTTCCACGATGACCATCTCGGCAAGCAGTTTCCTAGTGCTACCTTGGTATAGGGCGACTTTTCCCTGTTCGTTGTAAAGCGCAATGCTAGAGAAAGCAGCGATTTTTTCGGTCTTTTTGGTGCTGCCGGAACGAACCAGCAAACCGCCGCTCGAAGACAAGGTAATCGAAGGATGATACCGGTCGTTATCCCCGGTAACCGCCGTCGAACGGTTGATGAACACTTTGATTGCATCCTGTCGGAGATCGCCGTTAATGACGATGTAATCGATTCGGCCGGTATGGCGGTTGATGTAAAAATAAAGATTCTTCATTGCCAAAGCCAAATCGGCGAAATTTTTTTCGACAAGATTTCCCCTTACAAACTGATAAACTTTTGTGTCGGACGTATAAGATACATTCCCGATACCGTCGACAAACAACCGTTTTTGCGTTTCCTGATGCATCAAGATTTCGCCCCTAACGGCCTGGTAGTCGTCGTTGATAATAACGACATCTTCCATTTCATCGGTAATTTGGGGAATTCCGTCAATTTCGTTTTTGTATTCGGCCACGAGATTTTCGATTTCCTGGGCACTGGCGGCTTTGATAATTTCGCTAACATACGACCTTAAGATTTCTTGGACGGTTTGTTGGTTTTCCACGGAGTAAGTTTTGGCTTCGATATATTTATTAAGGACGGTAATCGCATGGGTTTGGTATTCTTCCAAAGCCTTTTTGGTTAAAATTTGGTTAATCTGGGTTTTGGCATCCGTTACGATTCGGTCGACTTCCGCTTTGGAACCGGCTTCTTCGATTGCGCTTTGGGCATCGTCGATAATACCCTGAATCTGCAAACGGGCGTTTTCCAAATAATCCGCCAAATCGACATATGAGGATAATTCTTGAATAGCATTGGCTTTGGCTTTTTCCAAAGTCACGCAACCGCTTAAAAGCAAAAGCGATAGGAGAAAACACAGGACAAGTTTAAAACGTTTCGGCATATTAAGCACCTCCTATAATTCTTTTTCATTATACGTTAAATAAGGGGTTTTTGCAAGTTATTTAAGCGGGGAAAAATTGGGGCGTATTTCTTTTTTGTTTAATTGAAATCAAAGGTTTTTCATGATATAATGGAGTCATAAAGGAAGGAAAAAACTGTGAAAGTCATCGATCTTAAAGCCTTGGGAAAAAACCGGATTTCATTTTACTTAGCTTTGGAAGAATATTTGCTTGGCGACTTAACCGAGGACCTTTTCTTTTTATGGGACATCCCTTCCTCGATCGTCATCGGCCGCAACCAGCTTTTGTACGGCGAAGTCAATTTGCCGTTTGTCAGAGCACACAACATCCCCGTCTACCGGCGTCCGTCGGGAGGAGGGGCGATATTTGCGGACGAAAACTGCTTCATGTATTCTTTTTTGTCCCGGGAGTATAACCGGGAAACGCTCAACCAAAAATTTCTTTCGAAATTGTCGGAAGCCCTGAAGAACTTGGGTTTGGACATTACCTTTTCCGGACGGAACGATTTATTGTTTATGGGCAAAAAGTTTTCCGGAACCGCAATCCTGCAAACCCCCAAGGGATCGATTTTGCACGGAACTTTCCTGTACGATACCGATATCGCGATGCTTGTGGAAGCCTTAACCGTTGATCCCGATAAAATCATTTCCAAAGGCATCAAAAGCGTAAGCGAACGGGTAATCAATCTGAAACCTTATCTGAAACTTTCCAAGTACGAACTGATGGATTATCTGAACAACTTCTTCGCCGATTCTTTTTACCGTCTGACCGAGGAAGAATTGCTTAGGGTAAGACAAATCGAACAAAAATACTTGGATCCCGCCTGGATTGAAGGAAAAAACCCACCGTTTACCGTCAAAACTTCCCGCCGTTTTCCTTACGGAAAAATCGAAGTCTTTGTAAATGTCCGGAAAAACTTAATCGAATCGTTAACGATTGCGGGGGACTTTTTTGAAAAAAGGCCGATCGGCGAGTTTACCGAACATTTCCGAAACATCCCTTTTTCCGAAACCGCGGTTTCTGAAGTTTTGGACAAAGTTTCCTTTGGCGATTTTATCGAAGGTTCAACCAACGACGACATTCGCTCGTTACTGTCAGAAGGAGGAATAAACAGTGAAAAAAACAGTTCTTTATGAGGAGCACCTGAAACTCGGTGCCAAAATGGTCGAGTATGCCGGCTATGCTATGCCCGTGGAATACTCGGGCCTTGCCAACGAACACTTAGCCGTTCGTAATACTGTCGGTGTCTTCGACGTATCTCACATGGGAGAAATCTTAATCGAAGGAAAGGATGCCACCGGTTTTGCCAATTACCTGATAACAAGCAGCGTTCCGAAACAAAACAAACGGATGATGTACGGCATGATGCTTTACGAAAGCGGCACCATCGTCGACGATTTGATGATGTACCACTATCATCCGGAAAAAATTTTGTTGGTCGTAAACGCGAGCAACCTCGAAAAAGACTATGCCTGGATTACCAAACAGGCTCAAAGTTTCGATGTGAGAATTACCAACCTTTCCGACGAAACATCCCAGCTGGCCCTGCAGGGAAAAGAAGCCTGGAAAATTTTACAGGAAATGACCGACTACAATTTAAGCAAAATGAAGATGTTTGACTTTGACGAGATGAACATATTGAATCTACCGTTCTTGGTTTCAAGAAGCGGTTATACCGGCGAAGACGGATTTGAAATCTACGGCAAAGGCAGTTCAATCATAACCCTATTCCAAACTTTAATTGCCAAAGGCGTCACTCCTTGCGGATTGGGTTGCCGGGACACTTTGAGATTCGAAGCGAATCTTCCGCTTTACGGCCATGAGATTGATGCGGATATCGATCCGTTCGAAGCGACCTTAGGGTTTGCGGTGGATATGGCCAAAGATTTCATCGGCAAAAAAGCTTTGGAAGGCAAACAGTTAAAACGGAAAGTCGTGGCCATCGAACTGTTGGAACGGGGCATTGCGCGCAATCCTTACGAAGTGTTGAACGAACAAGGCGAAAAAATCGGTTATATTACCACCGGTTATTTGCTGCCGGGCAAAACCCAAGCCGTTGCTCTTGCGATGCTTGAGGAAGGTTATTGGGCCATCGGTACCACTGTTTATGTCCAAATCCGCAAATCCACCGTTAAAGCGGTTGTCCGTAATAAAAAGTTCTTAAATAAAACATATATAAAATAAAAGGAGGAAATAAAGATGAGCAAAGTTTTACCTGATTTATTGTACACCAAAACCCACGAATGGGTTAAAGTTGAAGGAGACGTTGCCACAGTCGGCATTACCGATTATGCGCAACATAATTTGGGAAGCATCGTTTACCTCGAAGCAACCGAAGCAGGCGAAAGCGTCAAACAATTCCAACAATTCGGAGTTGTCGAAAGCGTCAAAGCCGCCTCCGACCTTATGTCACCGGTCAGCGGCGTAGTCCTTGAAGTAAACCAAGAAGCAATCGATTCGCCCGAACTAATCAATACCGACAGTTACGAGACCTGGATTATCAAAGTTAAATTGAGCGATGCCAAAGAACTTGCCAATCTGCTAAATCCGGAAGCATATCAAACGGAGTGCAAATAAATGTTTAAGTATTTTCCTCATACCGATTCCGACATTGAAGCAATGTTAAAACGGATAGGTTTAGAGACTCTCGACGATTTGTTTTGCCAAGTCGACCCTTCGCTGAAAATTAACCGCAAATACGATATTCCGAACAGCCACAGCGAACTCGAACTGAAAAAAGCAATTAAAGCGATTGCCGGTCAAAACAAACCGCTCCTCAGTTTTCTGGGAGCCGGAACTTATGAACCTTTCCAATTTAGCGTCAGTCAGGCGATTACCTCGCGTCAGGAATTTTTGACATCCTATACCCCGTATCAACCGGAAATCTCTCAAGGCACTCTTCAATATATCTTTGAATGGCAAAGCATGATCTGCGAACTGACCGGCATGGATGCGACCAACGCCTCGATGTACGACGGCGCCACCGCAACCGCCGAAGCGATGTTTATGGCTTATGGCCAAAACAAACGGCCGAAAATTTTAATCAGTTCGGCTCTTAATCCGCGGGTCATCGAAGTTGTCAAAACATATGCCAAATATCGCGGTCTGACAACCGAATTGATTGCTACGGAAGATTACCAAACTTCCCTCGCCGACTTGAAGACCAAACTTAACGAAGAAGTTTCGGCCGTCATCGTTCAACAGCCGAACTTTTACGGTATTGTCGAAGATTATTCCCAATATAAAGATTTAATATCCGCCAACAATTCCTTGTTTATCATGAACGTCGACCCTTCGACCCTTCCGGTTTTGAAAACCCCGAGGGAATGGGGCGCCGGTATTGCCTGCGGCGATGCGCAACCGCTCGGAATCGCGCCGAACTGGGGCGGTCCTTATGTCGGATTCCTTGCCACCACCGCAAAATACCTGCGCCGTTTGCCGGGACGTATCTGCGGCCAAACGAAAGATGTAGACGGAAAACGCGGTTTTGTCCTGACTTTGCAAGCCAGAGAACAGCACATCAGGCGAGAAAAAGCCAATTCCAACATCTGTTCCAATCAATCGCTGATGGCGCTGCAGGTTGTCACGTATTTAAGTCTGCTCGGCAAGCAAGGTACCAAGGAAGTGGCCTTGCGGGCTTACAACAATGCCCACTACCTGTACGACGGTTTAATCAGAACCGGTAAATTCGTTCCCGTTACCAAGGCACCGTTCTTCAAAGAATTTGTGCTTAAATATTGCGGGGATGCCGAAAAGTTGCAAAACTTCCTGCTTGAAAAAGGTATTTTGGGCGGTTACAGATTGACCGACCGAGAAATTCTTTTCTACGCGAGCGAAACCAGAACCAAGGAAGAACTTGATTTGTTGGTCAGATTGGTAGGTGAATGCGATGTACGATAAATTGATTTTTGAATTATCGGTTCCCGGCCGAATCGGCTACAACCTTCCGAACATGGAAGTCCCAAGTTACGAGCTTCCGAAGGAATTTAAACGCAGTGACGAACCGCTTTTGCCGGAAGTAAGCGAAATCGACGTCGTCCGCCATTATACCAATTTGTCCCGCAAAAACTACGGGGTGGACCAAGGCATGTATCCGCTTGGTTCCTGCACGATGAAATACAATCCGAAAATCAACGAACAGTTGGTCAATAACGAAAGCTTCACAATGCTTCATCCTTTGCAACCTGCTTCAACCGTCCAAGGAGCTTTAAAAGTGTACGACAAATTGTCACACTGGTTAAGCGAATTGACCGGCATGGCAAAATTCTCGTTTAATGGGTTTGCGGGGGCGCACGGGGAATTGATTGGTCTCATGATCATGAAAGAATACCACTTGCGCAGGGGCGATACCAAAAGAACAAAAGTCATCGTTCCGGCTTCCGCCCACGGCACCAACCCCGCAAGTTCGAGCGTGGCCGGTTTCGAGGTGGTGGAAGTTGCAACCAATTCGGAAGGATGCGTCGATATCGATGCTTTAAAGCAGGTTCTGAACGATGAAGTTGCAGGCATCATGCTGACAAACCCCAATACTTTGGGCTTATACGAAAAAGATATTCTGTTGATTGCGAAACTCCTTCACGACAACGGCAGCTTGCTTTATTACGACGGCGCCAACCTTAACGCTTTATTGGGTGTAGCCCGTCCCGGCGATATGGGATTTGACATTGTCCATTTGAACCTTCACAAAACATTCTCCACCCCGCACGGCGGCGGCGGACCCGGAGCCGGACCGGTCGGCGTTAGGGAGGACTTAGTCGATTTGCTCCCTAACCCTCAGGTAAGAAAAACAACCGACGGAACTTACGAATTGTACGACAACCCGAAAGCAATCGGCCGGGTGAGCGGTTTTTACGGCAACTTCCTGGTTGTCTTAAAAGCCTATATGTATGTTTTGACTTTGGGTCACGAAAACGTAAGCAATATCGCCAAATTATCGGTTCTTAATGCCAATTACATCAAAGAATCGCTTCGCGACTATTACAAACTGCCGATTGATTCCATCTGCATGCACGAAGTCGTCTTTGACGGTTTAATCAGCCAAGCCGTAACCACCCTCGACGTGGCAAAACGCCTGCTCGATTACGGTTACCATCCGCCAACAATCTATTTTCCGCTTTTGTTCCATCAATCGCTCATGATTGAACCGACCGAAGGGGAATCGAAAGAAACGCTCGATGCGTTTATCGAAACCATGAAAAAAATAGCCGAAGAAGCCGTTTCGAACCCGGAACTATTAAAAACAGCTCCGCACACTACGGTCGTAAGACGCTTGGACGAAGTTCAGGCCGCCCGTAATCCGATTATCAAATACCGGGATACCTTGCATGACTGATTTAATCGTAATCGGTGCCGGACCGGGAGGTTACGAGCTGGCGCTCGAAGCAAGTCATAACGGCTTATCGACGGTTCTTATTGAAGGAAAAAAATTGGGCGGAACCTGTTTGCAGGAAGGCTGCATTCCGACCAAAACTTACTACAAAAACGCTTCAGTGTTGAATACTATAAAAGAAGCCGGCCTCTATGGCATCAATATCCCGAGTTATGACTTCGATTTTTCCAAGGTAGTGGAGCGAAAAGAAAAAGTCGTTCATGAGCTCGAGAAAGGCATTCTGTTTTTATTGAACAAAGCCGGTGTTAAAGTCGTTAACGGTTATGCGAGTTTCTTAAGTCCTAGCGAAGTGGAAGTAAACGGTACCGTTTACCAAGCCAAAAAAATCGTTATCGCAACAGGCAGCGTTCCGATTATTCTGCCGGCCTTCCCTGATGCTTTAACTTCGACGGATCTTTTAAACTTGTCTGCTGTTCCCGAAAAACTGGTTGTAATCGGAGGAGGAGTAATCGGAATCGAAATGGCCTCAATCTTTTCCTCTTTTGGCAGCGATGTTACGGTGGTGGAAGCAACCGATTCGATTATCGGTTTAGCCGATTCCGACATTTCCAAACGTCTGCTTGCCTATTTGAAAGCAAAGGGGATTAAATTTTACCTCAACGCCAAAGCTCAAAAACACGAAAATTCCCAAGTAACAATCGCAACCGAAAAGGGCGAAATAATGCTGGATGCCACGCAGGTTTTAATGGCGGTCGGCCGAAGACCAAACCTAAATAATCTTGGATTGGAAAATGCTCATGTCGAATATACCAAAAGGGGCATTGTGACCAATGAGTTCGGCCAAACAAGCAACCCGAATATCTACGCCATCGGCGATGTAACCGGAATTAATATGCTTGCCCATTATGCAACTTACGACGGCCTAAGAGTCCTGAATCACATTATGGGAAAGCCAAACAACATTCGTTTCGATTTGGTTCCTGCCTGCGTCTTTACTTTTCCGGAAGTGGCTTGGTGCGGCAAAACCGAACAGGAATTGGCAAGGGAAGGCATAAACTATCAAACCCATAAAGGGATGTTTCGGGCCAACGGAAAAGCCCTAGCCATGAACGAAACGGATGGTTTTGCCAAAATAATAACCGTTGACAACCTTATTGCCGGTGTTCATATCATCGGTCCAAGTGCTTCAACCTTGGTTCACGAACTTAGTTCTTTGATGAACCTTGACATAACCAAGGATCGATTTCTTTCGATAATTCATGCGCACCCGACACTAAGCGAGATTTTTACCTCAACATTAAAACAATAAAAGCAAAAAGCAAAAAACCGGTTTTTCCGAAAGGAAATATAGCCGGTTTTTTTATTGTTCTAATTTCTATTTTTTTTATTCCCTGTAAAAAGAAATTATTATTAAGAAGTTTATTATAATTATCGGTCATGGAATAATGATATAACCTCTGTGTCTTGCTAATCTAATTCATAGATCACCGGAAACGTAAGGTTTTCATCCCAGTACCACCCAGCAAACACTATATCCTTATTATCCGATTCTGATTCCGGTAAATCAATAAAATCTTGGTAATGCATTTCGGAAGGAGAAATCGGTATGTGTTGCCGAAATCAATACCGTGACCGTTTGCAAAAGTAAGGGTAAACGTGCCGATTTCCCACTTGGCATAAAGCGTAATATCCTCCTCAACTGAATCTTACGTAAAATCCCCTGATTCGGTCGAAGTTTCGCCTTGGTCGTTGCTTGTAAACCATCCAAATTATACCCTTCCTTAAAAACCCCTGGTTCATTTGCCTAGTAGCCTTTTCTGACCTTTTGGACCTCGACTTCGGTTCCGCCCTGCGCATCGAATGTCACCACCTCAGTTTCATAAACAACGAAAAAAGGTTAACAAAATACCCATTAACATTAAAACAACAAAAAGTCATGCTTTCATTTTTTCTCCTAATTAGATTACATAGTGTCTAAGAAAATTATATCCCCGAAATGAAATTTTTGGTCAAACCATTTTTTCTTTAAACCGACACAAGAAATCCTGATTTCAAAAGCTAATATAGGTCTTTTTTGATTTCCCAAAAAAGGGGACAATGTGATTTCCGAAAAAACCATGTTTGAAGTTTTGATTCCGTTATAGTTACATACCTTAAAGCCCCTAAAATCTATCCAAAAAAAAAGACGAAATAACCGGCAAACAGCTAATCTACTCGATTTTTTCGTCTTTTTGTTTTTTTAGGCAATATTGTATAGCTTGTAGTTTTTGGTATAGGATTGAGGAAGCAATCTGATTTTGACAAAACCAGTCATTCGCGGTGCGGGATAGTTCGGATTATAACCAATCAAATTGACATACCGGATGATATCGTCTTGTTCTTCGATCATGCTTGATAGGATATACACAAGACTCATGACATCGTCCAAAGCGCGATGGCTGTTCTTTACCACTTCTTCCAAATTATAAGCTGTTATGGCATCGGCCAAGCGGTGCGGATAGGGACGGCGATCCTTGAAAACAGTCAAAGTATCCAGGCAGTCCACGGTGTTGAGAACTTTTCGATAGAGAGGATCGAAAAACAATTGATAAAGAAAGCCCAAATCAAAGAGGATATTATGGGCAACGATCAAAGTCTTTTCGTGCTTGGCCATGATTTGATACAGACTGTTCCTGGCATCGGTCAGCGGAATTCCCGATTCCGAAAGCATCTTGGAAGTTATCCCGGTGATTTGGGTTATTTTGGCCGGCACAAACGTGTGTCTGTTCAATTTGACCAGCGTACTTAACGTAATCGGTTCGTCGCTGTCTTTTTCCAAACAAACCGCTCCGATTTCGATAATGTCGTCTTTCCAAGGACTGAGCCCGGTAGTCTCAAAATCGAAAAAGACCAAGGCATCGTAATGTCCAAACAAACTTTTCAGGTTTTTCCGATAATTTTCCATAAAATCCTCCTAAAATCAAAAATAAGGCCAATTTTGGGCCGAAATAGGCAACTTTGCTTCAAAATCAATTAATTAATCGTTCCTGGTTGTCGATGTGGTTTTTGTATAGGTCATTAACGTAATCTGGTCGGGTCCGATTTCCTGTCGGAAGTAATTGATGATATTATACGGATATTCGGTGAAATGTTCGATTGACGAACATACCACAATCGTATCGGCCTTCAAGGCTTTAGCTATCGGCACCGAGAAACGGGCGTTCTGAGCAGTCGTCAACGACTGTTCTTCTTTGATTAAAGAAGCGGGATTCACGCCTTTGGCAACCAAATACTCTTCCATCCTTTGAGCTTCCGATACTTTGGCCAAAGGATTGGCAACGCCGCCGGATAAAATAACCCGATCCGGGTTCAATTCTTTGATTAATTCCAAAGTCAAATTCAATCTTTCGACCAATCTTTTCGCCATCGTACCGTCGTCGTTTAAACGGTAACCTAAAATAACTGCAACTTTCATACATACTCCTTCTTTGCATTCTGTCGGCATTCTTTCCCAAATAGTGAATATTTCGCTTGGCAATTTTGTGTTTCGAATTTGACATTAATCGTTTGTTTGCGGCTGTCTGTTGCAAAAAAAGCAAACGGACAAAGCAAAAAAGTAATTAATCGATTCATTCAAATCCAAAAAGGAACCGAAGAAACCGGGAAAGAATAATCTTTTCTTGATTTATTTTCCTATCAATTATACCACATTTCGACTTTTTTTGCTTCCTTTTCGTGATAAAAAATCCGCTTATCAATCGTATCGAAAAAGGAAAAGAGACTCCCTTTTCGGAAAGTCTCATTTCAAATCATGGATATTTCAAAAATTTATGCTGCCTTTATCAAGGCAATTTTTCCCATCCCTTTTATTTCCAGTTTTTCGCAAAGTGCGGTTATGATAAAACTTTCCCCGGGTTTTACCTCGTGGCCGAAGACATCGACGGTGCCTTCGATAACGGTAACGATACTCATTTTGGCGTCCTGATTGAAAATTGTTTTTTCGTTCCTAACATTTAGCAGTTCGGCTTTAAAGTAAGCATTTTGATCCAAAACGATATCTTCCTCAAAGTTCAAATAATCGGTATCGTCTGTTGTCGGAGTCATGTTGTATTTAATTACTTCCAAGGCTTTTTCCAGGTGCAGTTCCCTTTTTTGATTGTTGGAATCGATTCGGTCGTAATCATAGATGCGATATGTCGTATCCGATGATTGTTGAATTTCCAAAACAACGATTCCTTTGCCGAGGGAATGAACAACTCCGGGACTGATAAACCGGTACATCCCTTTTTTGACCGGATAGTAGTTTAAAAGTTCCGTAATCGTTTTGTTCTGAACGGCTTCAAAAAATTCCTGTTTGTTTTTTGCTTGGTGTCCCCAAACGATTTTACTGTTTGGTTTTGCTTCCAAAACCAACCAGCCTTCCGCTTTTCCCTGATCGGAAGAGTTCTTTACGTCTTCGTCCGAGGGGTGAACTTGAACGCTTAAATCATCGCTGGTAGCGATTATTTTCACCAGTAAAGGAAAAGCCGGGTTTAAAGTTCCGAATAAATAACGGTTTGTCTGATAAACTTCATTCAGAGTTTTACCTTTCAACGGTCCGTTTTTGATGACTGAGGAGCCCTCAGGATGGCCTGAGGCGCTCCACAATTCACCAATGAGGCTCGAACTTGTCGTTAGTCCCAATCTATCTTTAAAGTAGGTGCTTCCCCAGATCTTTTCTTTGAGCACGCCTCTTAAAAATAACACTTTTTCGTCCATTCTTAAGGCCTCGTATATTAAAGAAGGAAAACACTAGTAAAACTTTTTCACCAGACTGATGTTGTCAAACTTTAAGATTCCTGCTGCGCCAGGATTAACATTTAGTTGAAGGGATACTTCGGTAGTATTTTCCTTTAGGGCAGAAACCTTAATATAAATGTATGTTCCGTCAATTAAATCATTGATGCTTCCGATAACAGACGAAGTAATTTCGGAATGATCCGAGCCATGATATTCAAAAGCCTGGAATTTGTTGACGTCGGAAATGTTATCGGCTTGCACCCAAATGGCAATATATTTTGCTCCCAATGGTACATCGGATATTTTGATTTTGAAACGGATGCCGCTGACGCTTCCGTCCTGATAAGCGAAGTTTTGCTGAACGTATTTATTGCCTTCTTCGACAACCAACTGACCGTTCGTCTTAACGAAAGAACCCGTACCGATTCTGAATCCGACAACCGGGTCGTCAGTAGCTGCTTGGAAAGCTTCGTCGTTTTCAAAACTTTCAAAATCTTCGACCATTTTGAATCCGAAGGAATTTACCAATTCCTTGGAAAGAAGGATATCGTCGAAATAAAGTTTGCCGCTTGCGCTTCCCCCGATGTTGATAACAAGCGATAACTGAACGGTTTCGTCTTTGAGGACGCTTACCGGGATGTGAACATAGGTGCCGTTAACCAAATCGCTGACGCTGCCGATTACGCTGTTGGATACTTCGGAGAAGTTGCCCGCACTGTCGTAAATGAAAGATTGGAATTTATTGATATATTCCGTGGTTGTTGTTCGAACATAGATGACAATGTATTCGATACCGGCAGGGATTGCGGACTTGGATATTTTGATTCTGATACCGCAAGTGCTTCCGCCAGCATATTGAATATTTTGTTCGATCTGTTTGTTTCCGTCAACATTGATTAAAGTACCTTTTTCTTTTACAAAGGTTCCGGTTCCGATTCTGAATCCCACAACAATGTCATCGGTAGCAGCTTGGAAAGCGTCGTTATCCGCAAATCCTTCAAAGTCTTCAAGGATTACAACGTCTCCCACTTCTTCGTCCCGGCTGCCCAAGACGCCGTCTGTGGAAATCAATTTGATTTGTTTGAAGGTCATTTGTTGTGGCGTAGTTGCATTGACCAAATCAGATTCCCAACCAAAATGGAGTTCCAATGTACAACTTGAAACATCGGCGTTTTCTACCGTGAAGACATATTCGTAGACATAGCCGCCGCCGACAAGTCCGACACGGAGTTTGTTATAGTCGCTGGTTCCGCCGTCAAAACCGGTAATCTTGTTGCCGTTGTTGTCAACGAAATAGATCAAAATATCCCGAGGAATTTCGACGTCCGCTTCAATGATTAACTTGAAGGTTTCGCCGGAGACCAAACCGATATTGCGATCGCACTTGAGTTGAACAGCCGATGCCCACCAGTTGGAAGACGGATAATAGTCAAGAATAGCCTGACCGTTTGGATATGTTACGGTACTATCCGATCCGCCGGCCGATAACCAAGAAATCTTTGAAATAATGTTGATTGCGGCACCGTCATAGAAATCCGGAGCAGTTTCTTCTACGGTGAAGACAACGGTCTTAGTTACTTCGTTTCCGGCTTTATCTCTGACGGTATAGACGACATTGAATTCACCCGCAGTTACAACTTTTCCGGTTGAATCCAAGAATTGTTCCAAACCGCTGATATTTTCGAGTTTCAAATCGATAATGCCGTCATAGTTGTCATACGCTTTGACTGGAAGAAGCGGATTGTAAGTATCTCCGACATATAGTGTTTTGTTGGTTGCGCCGATCAGTTTCGGTGCTTCATCGTCGGAAACGGTGATTTCCAGAGTAACAACATTGGAATCGTTGCCCGAGGAGTCTTTGGTGCTGATCTTGATTTCGTATACGCCCGGTTGAGCATTGGTATAATTCAAACCGCCAAAGTCAATCATGCTCAGTTCGAAAGGAATATGGCCGTCGACATTGTCGGTAATGGTGATGTAACCGGCAAGTTGAGTTAAAACGGCCGTCAAATTGGTACCTTGTTTGATTGGCATCATACTTTCGATCAAGGCAACGGCTTCCGGAGCAATTGTAATAACCGGTCCGGTCGTGTCGACTTCTTCGATGACATTGACGGAAATCGATTTTGTAGTCGATACGCCGTGGGAGTCGGTAACAGTGAAGGTTATTTCATACGTACCCGGAACATTCATGTCAAGATCGCCGATGTCAATCATATCATCGGTGATTTCGTATTCGCCGTCTTCCAAGTCGGTAGCGGTGAAGTAAGTCTTAAAGTCTGGCATTTCTGTTCCCTTGATAAAGGTCGTAGCTTTGCCGCTGACCAAAGTGATGACCGGTGCTTCGTTGTAGTTGGTCAGTTTGTAGAATTGGGCATTATCGATCATGATGGTATTGCCGTTTTCGTTGTCGCTGTAATCGATGGCCCCGAGATGAATTTCAAACTTAATGTTCTTGCTTCCGACACTAGATTGGGCAGCATGGACATAGAAAATATAATAAATGGTAGTCCATTCCGTATCAATCCAATATTTAGGTTCGCGGATACCGAAGTCTTCCATCCAAGGAGAATCCCAAAGTTCCAGACCGGCACGGATGGCAATCCGACGCGGTTTGGTTCCCTTAATATCCATTTTGAAGACATACCAACTGCCGGCTTCAAGTTTATCGGTGCTTAAGCCGCTGATATAAGGACTGTTGGCCGAACCCCAGTTGCCGCGGTTGACAACTTCGGCAACCAACGCACCGTCGGTAAACGACATATTGATAACACTGTCGCCCCCGGTAGACTGAGCAAATTGCGTATTGGTTTCGTTGTCAAAACCAGGGTCTTTGATGATATGGGTATCGTAAGCTCTGGCCACAATCAAAGTTCTTTCGAGTTCTCCGACATTGCCGAAGGAATCGGTAGCGGTAATGGCAACTTTGTATGTGTCAGGAACCGACAAATCGATACCCCGGAAATCGACTTCAAGTCTCGATGTCAATACACCGTCAAGATTGTCGTTAGCGGTTACACCACGCAACAATTCGGCCATAATGACTTCCATCGGAGCACCGAGCGGGACGCAGACATCGCTGTTTTTTTCAATCGAAACGACAGGTGCTTCTTCATCCGCAAACGTTGCAAAATACAACTTCACGGTTTCGAAGGTAACAGTGCCTTCGCCTGCTTCGAAAGTGAACGTCAATTCTGCTTCTTCCAATGTATCGGAAATTCTGAAGTATTTGACATATTCTGCCATTTCGGTGGAAAGTTGAATCGGTTCAGGAGAAGTTGTAGCGTCGGTTAAGCTGATTGTAACGTTTTTAGCCACACTGGCTTGCGCTTTAAAGACGAGTTTGACAAACGAGAAATCATATGGGTCATTGACGGATCCGCCGTAAATTTCCGGAATCCGAGCTACGGCTGCGGTTTCGCCGACTGATACGACTTTGCCGTCAAAGACGCCACCGATTTCGTCAACCGGAATAACATGGAATTCGCCGATACCCACCGTAATTGTCCTGGTCTTTTCGGCGACATTTCCCGATTTATCGCTAACCCGGTAAACCAGCTCGTATTCTCCTTCTTCCCAAAGGTTAACTTCGCCGGTATAGGTAATGTCGGCTGTGACATTTCCGTCAATAGCGTCTTCGGCGCTTACGTTAAGCAATGGAGTGAAATTAGGATCGCCGATAAATACTTCCGTATCCGTTACTCCAAAGAGAACCGGAGGAACGGTATCGGTGTAGATAACTTTGACTTTCCGATAAACGGTTGTGGTATTTCCGTAAGAGTCGGTAACCGAATAAGTAACGGTGTATTCTCCGACCGCATTTACATTGACGCTGCTTGCGTCCACCGTGATGGCCGATGGGTCAATCACACCGTCTTCTTTGTCTTCTACAGTAACACCTTCCAGCGGGAAGAAAGGCGTACCTTTTTCAATAACAATATCCTCGACACCGAAAAAGGTTGGTTTGCTATCAAGGGTCCAGTTACATGATGCCAATAAGCCGAGGACCAACACTAAAAAACCGAAAAACAACAGTTTCTTTCTCATAATTTTTCCTTTCTATTTAATTTTTTTTGTTTTAAAATTTTTGTATTAATTGGTTACAAACCAGTAATACCTGAACGGTCGGCACTTTCGATAAACCACTTCTGACAAATGAAATACATCAACAAAAGCGGCGCAATCGAAAGCAATGTTCCTGCAAACAACACTCCCTGATTGAAGACATCGCTTGCCCCCGCAAGCCCCAAATTATCGGTTTTGTACAGAGTTTCGTAAAGCATTCTGAAGTCGACCAGGGCCATCGGAAGGGTGGAGTATTTGGTTTGCATGTACATTTTGGTTAAAGTTGTTTCGTTCCAATACCAGACAAAGGAATAAAGGAAACTGATCAGAAACGCCGGTATCGACATCGGAACCGCTATCTTGAAATAAATCTGAAGAGAAGTTGCCCCGTCCATTTCCGCGGATTCGGAAAGTTCGTGGGGAATGGCTTTGAAAAACTGGTAAAAGAGCAGGATGAAGATTACTTGTCGCAACCCAAAACCCGTCATGGCCGGGTAAATGAGTGCCCAAAGGGAATCAAGAATTCCCAATTTCTGATAGGTCAAATAGGTCGGAATGCTGATTAAGACCGACGGAACCAGGAATACCACGAGCAACAAAGCCATCCAAAGGCGTTTGCCGGGGATTTGATGGCGGGCCAAGCCGTACCCAATGAAGGCCGAACTGATGACCGCTACCACGCTCGGAACCGTTGCCACCACAAAGGTATCCCAAAATCGCGGCCAAAACTTAAGCGCGGCCACGGCTTTTTGGTAATTGCTCCCGGTTAAGCGGGTAGGAATCCAAAGAACCGTGGTATCGACCAAATCTTCCAAACCCATAAAACTTTTGACCAACATTTGAAGTAAAGGATAGAGGAAGATAAAACTTATGCCAATCAACAAGCAATAGGTGAAAACGATGTTGACAATGCCGCTTCGGTGGTAGTTGCCAAAGAGCTTGACTTTTAATTGTTTTTTGCTGATTCTTTTCATACGTTTCTCCTACCGATACTTTTTCGAGGACAGCCGGATAATCAAAGTATAGAACCCGATGACGCCGACCTCGATTAGGAACAAAATCCAGGCAAGGGCCGAAGCATACGGCCGGCCGAATTGCGCACTTGATACGCATTCGTTGATTAAAGCAATCAAACGGTTGTTGGACAGATTGGCATAAAGAACTGTGGTGTAAATTATATTGATAATCATGATCGGGAAAACCGAAGGAAGGGTAACCTTCCAAAAGATATCCCAACCCGAAGCACCGTCGATGGCGGCCGCTTCATAAATCGCTTTGTCGTTTTTTTGCAAAGCAATCAGGAAAATTAATGTCTGAACACCGCTGAGCCAAAGAATGAGAATGATCTTGCCGAAAGCGCCGAGAATAATCGTCGAAATAAAGCCCGGAAAGAAGTAAGTTATCGATTCGCTGATTTTTCCGTAAGCGATGCTCGGCATGGTTAACAGACCATAATCATTAAAGTAACCCAGTAAGCTTCCGCTTAACAGGATAACCGGAATAAAGAAGATTGTTTTGAAAATACCGATGCCTTTGATTTTACGGTTTAAGAGCAAAGCCAAAATCAAAGCAAAGATTATCACGAGCGGTACGACTAAGGCGATGTCCGCCAAAGTGGACACAATCGTGTCCACGTGGGCCGGATTGTTTTTGAAGATGGCAATATATTGTTTTAACCCAAACCCTTCGGTGACCATCCGCCTTTCCAAAGTATCCGGATTGAAAACCGGTTTGTGGGAATCGGCCATGCTGAGGCGGAAGGATTGCGCCACCTGATAGACGCCGAAAATCACCAGTCCCACAATCCACGGCATAATGTAAAGATAGCCTTGGATGATTTTTTTCTTTTTGTTGGACAGTTTTTGGTAGCGTCTGCTGATTGGGTCAAATACTTTTTTGAGGAAATTACGAAATCTTTGCCAAGGCCCATGCAGCTTGCTACCCAGTTTTCGGAACCATTTGCCAACCGGTGCCAAAAGTTTTTTGATCCATTCTTTAAACCTTTTCATCATGAATCACCTTCGATTACCAAATAGCCTGACGGTCCGACGGTTTTGCCGCTTATGATGTAGGAAGCGTCTGTGTAATTGACCACTATTTTGACGCCGTTATCGTAAGTCGTGAGGGATACCCCCGGTTGAAGGTACCTGTGGTCGGTAATGGCCGAACCTTTGACGTATTTTAAGGCTCCGTTGATTTGGTTATATAAATCCCCGATAATGTCGCGCCAAATGGCATATTCGCTCGTGTAGATATGTTCTAGGTTGGTGTAACGTAAATTATAGCTCGGTTTTTGTGTCAGTATGAACGACGGATACAAGTCGTACTCGATCAACCGTAAAGCAAAGGTTTGCGAATCGCTGACGAAATTGCTGTATGGCGCAAAAAGATTGACACCACCTCCTAAAACCAATGATACAAACGGAATCGAATCCGTTACAAAAGCATATCGGCTCGATTCGTAAGGAGTCGAATAATAACTGTTGAGATAAGGATACAGATAGCTGTTCGGGTTATTCATGCCCAAATTGAACATCGAGAGCTGTTTGATTTCGTCCTCGACGATTTTAAACATCTGTTCTCGGTAAACTTCGTTTCCTTTATATAAATAGGAGTATCCCGCTTCCCCGACATAGCTTAAATTCAGATTTCTGATGCCCAGTTTCTGATACTCTTTCAGGTATTTCAAAATATTGTCGGCAAGGACGCTCGGGTTCAAATGATAACCGGTCGTATTGAGCGAAGAGTCAAACCGATAGACAAACGGCTGCAGATTGGTTCTTTTGATAATCGGACTGCTGAGTGGGCTTTTGCTTGTGGCAAGCGGATTTTGATAGGAATAAAGTTCTATTTCCAATTCGTCCAGATAATCCATCAGCATATTGAAGTCCTTTTTGCCCCCCAGCCTTCGGGAAACTTTCGGTTTCAAAGGCAAATTGCCGTAATACCCGTTTTTGTTCCACCCGATATAGGTGATTTCCAAATTATTTACCTGGCGGCTGACGAGGTCGCCGACAATTGATTGCAAATCACGGTAATTCGTCATCGTGATAAACTTTTTGCCGAACAAACCCGGTTTGTAATCCTGGGCAATGACGTCCGCTTTTAACGGAATGTCGCCCGGGGTTTGACTCTTTAAAGCAAGGTTTTCCCGATAGGCCTTGGCCATGCCGACATAATTGGCATCGTCTTTGGCCAAGAAAGTATATTGAACCTCGAAATCGGTCGGATAAACTTCCGAATTGATCAAACTGATGGAGTTCCGGTCGGCCGTGGTCATAAAGACCAAAAAGCGGTCGCGGGCCAAATATTTAAAGAAAGTGCGATTGAGATTTAAGTTATTGTACATGTAAGGATAGGCATGAAGTTCGCTCGAACCGCTGCCTTTCGTAATTTGGGCAAGGATTGCGGCTTGGTTGTAACCGTGGTTGATACCGTAAATCGGCATCGTTACCGTCTGTTGATTTGACAAATGCCCAGACAGTTGGGACCGTTCCTGAATGCCGTAATCGCTGCCGTAAATCCGTTTGATATACGCCGTCTGATATTCTTCGTCCGTATAGCGGATTAAGGCGCCGCTTCCGTCCGGAATCATGGCATAAGCGTTGATTTGATAATTGTTGGAACCCAAATACGGAAAGAATGTGATACTTTTCAGCTTGTACTTCTTTTCGTAAGTGGCAATTTTAATCGGCACTTCTTCCAAAGAATCCTGCAAAAAGGTTGTAATAAGGTTGCGTCCGTCGATCGCGATTTTGACCTTAAAACTAATGCCGATTTTGGTGAAATTGAGACTAATCAGACAACCGTCAGAAAGGGTTTCGATATGGACCGTCCGTTCCGCGACATCCGAACTGTAACGCACGATTTCGATCAGTTCGGAACTGGTTGTTTCGAAACATTCGATTTGGACGCCCGAGGCGATTTGGTTTTTGACACCCGTGCTGTAAGAAGCGTTTTCAAAATCCGGATAACTGGAATACCAATGGTATTGAGCCTTTTTATCGTAAATCGCGATTCCCAAACTTATCGGATGAAGGAACAAAATCAAATCGTCGTTTTCCGCAATCTTCTCATATGCTTTGTTCTGATAGGTTTTGCTCAACGGTTCATCCGGATCAGGGCTGGTAGCCACCGGAGTTTGATCGAGCGGTTGCGTAAAGAAGTTGGTGGTCGGGTCGATGTTTGTTCTCGGGATTTCGAGCGGACTGTGTTCGGTGCTCGAATAACTCCATAAACTTGGAACCATGACCAGCATTAGCGTAAACAAGAAAATTATGATAACGGTTCGCTTAGTCACGGAAAATCACCTCTTTTACGATGTCGGAAACAAAACTTACGACCTGGGCGATAATCATATAGACTAAAATACAGGCAATGATTAACACCACCATCAACAAGAAAGTGACAAGAAAATTAAAGATATTGCGTTTCACGGAGTAGTTGTGAAGCTCTTTGTTGGCAATAAACAACAAGACCGCGCTCCAGACAAGCATAATCGTGATACCGAAGTAATAGATAAAACTTTCGTTGTAGGTCAAGAAATTGGAAATAATGATTAAGAACGGGTAGATAACGATAATCGGGGTAAGGGAAGCCATGGTGGTAAGGAAAATTCCCCGGAAGGTTCCTTCACCTTCCAAAAGCGAAGAAGTAAGATAATTGGCCACGACAAACGCCACAATCGGTATGACGATTTTGAAAGCTTCTTTCAACAAAATCGTCCGTTCGATGATGACATCGTTGAACAAAAAGCCCGTTCCCACCAAGCCCCATAAATAGAGGGCAAAGATTAAGATTAAATATACAATACCGTTTAAAAAACTGATTTTTTTGTTGGTTTTGATAAGATAACCGGTATCGAGCGGTTTTTTGATAAAGCGAAACATCAGGCTGAACTGCTGCACCCACGGCACCTGTTTTACTTTGGAAACGGTATTGCCGACAAAAGCAAAGACCTGGGTTTTTTTGTTCAGAAGTTTGACAACATACCAAATCGCCACCAATACAACCAAACCGGCCATAATTCCACCCGCATGAACGGTCAAAAATTCGTTCCGGATTTCCCAGTAAGCATCGGAATATTCTTCTTTGGCATTCGCGATTTCGAACTTTTCGAGTGCCTGTTCGTATTCGTGCGCCTGATAGTGAGCCATGCCGATGCCTTTGTGGGCAAAGTCAAACATCGAGTTGTAACGAAGCACTTCTTCGAACAATGCTTTGCTTTCAAGGTATTGGCCGTTGTTGTAATAGCCTAAGGCCTGGTGCACCAGATTGACGAATTGCGTCGGTTTGAAGATTTGGATACTGTTGTCGTTGTCGTCTGTGACATAGAGATAACCTTGGGAATTGACGGCTATGGCGCTTGCGCTGTTGAAAAGACCCAATTGATCGGTTCCGACGCTTTTCCCCGAGAAGATAAAGAGGAGATTGCCTTCTTTATCGTATTCGTAAATGAAGCCGTTTTTCGTAACCGCAAACACATTCCCGACTTTCCCGGTTGCGGCGCTTACGAAATCGCTCGTCGCGTACATTTCCACCGGGAAGTAGTTGATTCCGCCGATATTTACTTTCTTTAAGGTATCGCCCAAATTGTTTCTGACTATCGTTTGGGTGACGGTGTAGATATATCCCGAATCGTCGATGACCACGTTGAAAGGCGGAGGCGGAAGGGTTTTGCTGATAATGGCTTCTTCGTTGTCACCGTATAAGAATTTGATGATTTTGGTTTTTAAGGTCGTCGACACTTGGTTCGGCGAAAAGAAACTCATAAAGCGGTTCGCGTCGTTGATCATGAGGATACCGTTGAAGGAACCTTCGACTACGACATACATCGTTTTGTTGTTGTCCACCGCAATCTTTTCCGGCCGATAGTTAAAGTTTTCGACCTTTAAAAGCGGACTGTCGGGACAGGCCCGTTCTTCTTTGAAAGTGATGAGATTGTCATTTTTGTTGAATTGATATATATATATCCGGCCGCTTTGGTTGTCTTCCAGGGAACCGTAATCGGCCACATAGACCAAATCGTCCCGGACATATACTCCCCGAGGGGAAATCAACCGATTGTCCGAATCGCCGAAACTGTTGACATATTCGTGACGGTCGTTGAGAATGACCACCCGGCGGTTCCTCGTATCGGCTATATACAGATAATTGTCGCGGTCAATGAATATATCTTTCGGATTGTTCAATGTGTCAATTGCACCCGAAGTATTCGGAAATTTCTTCAGTTTCATAATCGCTTCGTAGGCATCTGGTGCCGGGACAAGTTCGCCGTAACGGTTTATCGTTTGCGTCACATAAGGACTGGCAGCTTGGATTTGTCCTTTGTCAAAGCAAAGCAGAGTTGACGTCAGCAATGCGATAATCAACAGACGTTTTAACCAAAATCTTTTTTTCATCCTTTTAACCCCGAATGTGCCATGGTACTCATGACATTGCTTTGCAAGATAATAAACACGATGATATTCGGCAAAAAGATAATCAGCGAAGCTGCCGCCGCCATGCCTTGAGAGGCAATCGAACTGAGACCCATCGTCAGGGTACCGAAGTAATAAGGAAGGGTTTTAAGGTTTTCATTGACCAGATAAAGCTGAGAAGATTCCACATTGTTCCAGGAAGCCTGGAAGGCCAAAATGGCTACCGTCGCAAGCGCCGGTTTAACCAGAGGCAAAACAATGTACCAATAAAACTGCAATTTGTTGGCTCCGTCCATCGACGCCGCATCAATCAAATCCCGGGGGATTTGATCCATGAACTGTTTCAAAAGGAAGATTCCGACCGGCATCGCAAGGAGCGGAATTATATGAGCCATGAACGTATTGGTGATGCCTAAAAAAGTTAAAACCATATATCTTGGGACCGCCACCGCAATCGGCACAAACATGATGGCAATCTGCGTGGCCGAAAAGAGCAGCTTTTTGCCTTTGAAATTCAGGAAACTGAAAGCATAAGCGCCCAGGCTCGAAATGGCCAAAGACAAAATTATTACCAAAATACAGGCCACGATACTGTTGAACAAGTATCTCGAAAACGGCACTTCGGTTTGAGCGGCCGCTTCGAAAAGGTTTTTGAAATTATCGAAAGTAATGCGCGAGGCAAAGATTTTTGGCGGATAAGCATAAAGTTCGTCCAAAGGTTTGAAAGCATGGGAGATGATAAACACAATTGGAACCAACATGACAAGAACAATCGGCAAAAGAATCAAAATGAATTTGATTTGCGACCGATGAAAGCGCGACGGGTTAATCATCGTTCCCAAATAGGAAGCTTTGAATCGTTTTCGCAAATTTTTTTTCTTCATTTAATCACGCTCCTCGCTTCCAAACACCCGATATGCCAAGCGGTTTAGAACCAGACAGAAAAGAAGGAGAATAACCGACAAAGCCGAGGCATATCCCATTTCAAGTTTGGTAAAGGCATAATCGTTCATGTGGTCGACAATCAGCCATCCGGCATATTGAGGAGGGGGATAAGCTCCGGTAATCGCCGAAGCGATTCCGGATGCATTAAACGTACCGACGATGGCCATGACCGCTCCGAAAAGCATTTGGGGTTTCATCGAAGGAATCGTAATGTAGATGATTTCCTGGAACCGGTTCTTCATTCCGTCGATATAGGCCGCTTCGTACATTTCGCGGTTGATATTGAGAATTCCCGAAAGCATCGCCAGAAAGCCGATACCCATGCTTGACCATAAGCCCACAAACACCATGATGCCGAAGACGATGTTGGCATCCTGCAAAAACTGCAGGGGTTCGTTGATCAAACCGAGATTGAGTAACAGATAATTCAGATATCCGCGGTTATCACCGCTGAAGAGCACGCGCCAACCGACAGCCATCAAAGCCCCGCTCGTTAAAGCCGGGGAATAAATGATAATCGCCAAGACCGTTCTTAAGCGTTTGGTCAGCTGAGCCAAACACCAAGCCAGGAAAAACGATAAGATATAGCCGCCCGGACCCACGATTAAAGCGTATTTAATCGTAATCGGCAAGGCATATTGCATGAATTCGCTGTCTTGGGTAAACAGATTGACGTAATTCTTAAACGCGATGAACTGCGGAAAATTGATGGTATCAAAATAAGTAAGGGAAAGCAACATCGAAATGGCAATCAGTACTATCACGAAGGTAAAAAACATCAAAGCATACGGCAGGATAAAGAGGAAAGAGGTGTTGAATTTCTTTTTATTTTTCTTCATATCGATACCCCTTTACCCATCTGTCGAGATTGTCAAGTTTTGGGACCAAATATTGCTTGACCGGTTGACCGTCTTTCAGATAACCGAACTCTTCGAATTTCCGTTTGAGTTCCCGGTTGATTTTCGGAATCGACTGATTGATGGCAACCCGGACATTCATTTTGTCGATGACGACTTTGTTCCAGATATTGCTGATCTCCCGTTCGACCACATAACTGCCCGGAATGATGGCCGGAATCCGGCTCCATTTGGCTTGGGCGACAATTTGGGTTTTGATTTCCTCGTCCCACGGGGAATCCGCCAGACTTTGCATATTGGCCGGGACAAACAGATATTTTTCGCCCAAAATCATTTTGACCTGATTTAAGTAAAGCGATTGGACTTCGGTGGAATGGAACCACTTCAGGAATTCCCAGCCTTCTGATTTTTTGTCGCTGTCTTTGAACATGATGCTGCACTTTCCGTATGTTGTCGTCCAGCGGGCAACTTCCTGCAGTTCTTCCGAATACATTCCCGGAATCGGCAGGACTTTCCATTGGCCGGTTAATTCCGGACAGGCATATTTGAGTTGCAGATAAAAGTCAATCGAAGCAAGCCCCGCCGGCAAGGTGCCGGAACGGAAATGTTCGAAGAAAATGGCGACCTGCTGCGGCAGATTGTAAATCGTAAAGAGTTTGGTCATGAATTCGATGGCTTCGATTACTTCCAAAGTATCTAGATTACTCAGGTAACCGGTATCGTCGTACATTTCCGCACCCATCAGATAGAAGAAAGGCGACGTCAGGCTGTACCCTTTATAAGCGCTATCGTTTCCGAGCGGATGGTAAAAGTTCATCGAGAAACTTTGCAGAGTTGGCAAAATCTTGATTACGTCTTCCCAGGTATCAGGGGGATTCAAACCCAAAAAGTCGAATATGTCTTTTCGGTAAAACAAAAGCTGCATACCCTGGGTTTCCGGAATTCCGTAAACGCCGGTGTCATAGATTAAAGGCGTAAAGTTGTTCGCAACGATTTGCGAAGTAACCGAATCGAAATCCGGATACTTGCTTAAATCTTCGAGCATGCCCCTGAGCGCAAAAGTATACGGCTCCCAGGAATCGATGCCCAAAACCAAATCCGGATTGGTTTTGGTGGCATTGTTCAAAACAAGCTTTTGGCTGCTCGGCAAAATATGCAATTTGACTTTGATATTTGATTTCGGCGTAAATTCCGAATCGATGATATCCTGTAAAATATTGGTATACAAAGCGGATTGGGCAACCCAGATTTCCAAGGATTCGTCGTCCGTCTTGGAAATTATTTTGGTCCGCTGATCAAAGAACGAATAAATAAAACTCTTTAAACCGAACCATAGCCGGGCAAAGAAGTTGCCGTTTGGTTTCGGTAATTTATACCCTTCCCCGTGGAAAACCATAAAGTCGATATCCAGCGGCTGAAGCGCAAGCGTACCGATGGCAGTGCCAATTAACTGATAGGCGGAACCGCTGCCGTCGCACAGTTCGCCCAACCGGTTTTGGACTTTGTTCGGATGTTTGGCCAAACGTTCAAGCTGTTTTGAAGCAATCTTCAACGTCGATACTTCCGAAGCCTGTTTGCTTTCCGGATCCAAATCGTTGACCCTTTGATAACATTCGGACACGATTTGCGCTAAGGCGAGCAAATCTCCTTTCAGAGAAGGCAGGTATTTTTCGATATTCCAATCGATTTGGGTATTTTGGGAATTGCCCGTGATGCTTTTGATGGTTAAACCCAACCGGTTGATTTCGTCCATGCAATAGTAAAGTCTGTCGATGATGTCGGTTATATGGTAGGTTACCGTTTCCAAAGCCAGTGTATGGATTCCCTTGTCCAAATAAATCAGATACGGTTCGTCGCCGCCCAAAGTGTGGTTGACCCACTTTTTGGTGGACGGGAAAAGATATCCTTTCAATTCTTTAAACGGTATCGAACCGTCGATATATATATTCCTGGCGACCGAAAGGTCTGCCAAAGTATTTTGCTTGATTTTAAGCGATAATTGATAAAAGCCGCTCTCTTCGATTGGGAACTGATATGTAACGACTGTTCCGCCGCGGGAGGTAGAATTACCGTCCAGGATATTCAATACTTTCGTTTTGTAGGCACTTGGGCTGATGGCCACGCCCTTAAAATAGGAGGATTTGACTTCAATATTGTTTTTCGTCAGGTATTCTTCTGCTTCGATTTTCACGCTTGTTTGGTTATCAACTATCGCTTGGGGGTAACCTGCTGAATATTCCTGATAAGAAGGGAGTTCGTCTTGACAGGTTAAATAAACATTGCCGACAAACAAGTCATCGCTCAGACTTACGATTTTGATTTCATTGCTTCCTTCTTTCAGCAGGATAAAATAAGGTTCCTGGTGACCGCTTATTTCGTCTTTCAAAAAGGCTTTTTGCCAAGTTTTGATAGCTTCCGAAAGCGGCAACAATTCGTCGCCGTATTGATTATAGCGTTTGCTTTCTTCCCGTTCGACCTGTTTCCAATAAACTTCCAAATTGATATTGGTCATTTCATTAAACAGCACTTCGTCGTTAACGGATAAAGCGATTTTCGGATTTTTGGTGAAATCCGTTTGATAGGCGTAGTCAAGCGCAAGGTTGTATAAACCTTCGTTTGCCACTTCAACCTTAACGATTAAGGTATCGTTTTTCTTTAAGACAAAAACTTCGTCTGAATAGTTTTCGTCGCTCGCAAGGGTTAAACTTGGATTCAACGCTTTTAATTCGCCGGGAGTGAGGGTATAATCTTCATCCTTGATTGCCGAATACTTTTTCTGCCATTCGGCCAAGACCCTTGTATATGTCGACGCACGAAAAGAATCTACTGTCGGAAGTAGGTTATCGCTGCTTGCTTCTGCAAAAACACTTTCCGGATTGAGCATGGCAAGCGACATCAGAAGGATGTTAATTAATAGATACGCAAAGATTTTTTTAACCATGAAGATTCCTTCTTTCCTGGAAATTAAAAGCGTTGAATCATTTTGATTGCTTATAAGTTATTTGTTTTCGATAAAGGTCAGCCGTTCAGGAAGCCGAGAGATGCCCTGACTTGTTGAATGGCTTTTTTGGAGTCGTTTTCCATTGCTTCCCGGACTGCCGCAAACGTGGTTTCACCGCTGAGTATTTTTTGCAAATATTCCGAAACCGCATAATCTCCGGCATCCCAACCGACATATTCTTTGTTCATTTGGATGGCACCGTTTCTTAAGCCTTCCAGGTATTGCGGGGTTACGAGACCAGGAGCGGTATCGCCGTAAGGGATGCTTTCCCAGATGCGGTTTTTGCCGGTGGAATCGATTCCGTAATCCGCAACCGGATACGGATAGTTGTTGCCCTGACGGTATACCACGCCGCCGTGTTCGCGGAAAAGTTCAAACCGTTTGAGGATGCCTTCTTCGCTGTAACTCATCCATTTGAGGAGCTGATAAGCGGCTTTTTTCTCGGCGCAAAGACTAGAAATTCCGATTATGTCGGTGTTGCCGCCGGTTACTCCGCCCGGACCAGGATAAATATCCCATTCGAATTCCAAGAGGTCTTTGACATCTTTGAACGACCAGGATTCTTCGCGCCAAATGGCGACTTTTCCGTTAACGGTCGGACGATAGTCTTCCGAACCGTAATATTCCAATTTTTGTTCCGCGGTCAGGCCCAATTTGCACCAACCTTCGTTTAAAGCGGTCATGAGTTTGTTGAAAGCAGTTAACTGTGCATCGTCCAAATAATTGAAGCTTTCGCCGTCAAATCCTCTTGCCGACCAAGAAGCGCCGACAACAGGATCGGATTTCATTTTGATTATTTTCGGCAGTTCCGAAATGTAGGCTCTTGCTCCGCTTTCGGCACCGTAACCGCCGTTGACGCCGTACAAACCGATGATTTTATTGGTTTCGTTATTGGCCATTTTGGCGGTTTGTTCCATGGTTTCCCAACTCCAGTCGTAATCCGGAATTGGTACATTGGCTTCTTCAAGCAACGTTTTGTTCACAATCCAGAATTGCGGGTAGATATATGTCGGAACCGCATACCGTTTGTTTCCGAATGTTCCAGAAGCCTGCAAGGTCGGGAAAATGTATTTGGTATCCGGATCGTTTTTATACATTTCCGATATATCGGCCAGCCATCCGTAAGGCAAATCGGATTCCAAACGGCGTACCAGGAAGACATCCGGGAATGTTGGGTTATCCGGGGTATGGGCTTCCGCAAGCGCAATCATATTGTCCTGCCATTCCCATTCCTGGCCGACAGGGATAATTTCCACGGTAATGTTCGGATACTTTTCCATAAAAGCATCAATCATCAAAGATTCAAGGGTAATCTGGTCGAGTTCGGTGTGTTGCCATGAGGCATAGGTCAAATGAATCGGTTTTTCCAACCAGTCTTCGATTCCGTTACCGTCTTCGTCCCAGAACGTTCCTTTCTTTCCTCCGTTGTCGTCGCCGCCTTTAGTGCAACCCACGACAAGGGCCAAAAGGAACAACACACTTAAAAGCATCAAAAATCTTTTTTTCATTTGCTTCCTTCCTTTCATTTGTTTTTCTTTAAATGTTCTAAAATGGCAGCGACCGAAGCGGTTGCCACATTGACAAAGCGGTCGGCTCCGCCGTAATAAAGATATAAGGTATCTCCCACAATCACATTTCCGGTTGGGAAGACACAGCCGTTGTAATAACCTTCGGTTTCGTAAGGAAATTCCGGTTCCATTACGAAATCCTTGGTACGCGCCAATATTTTGGTCGGGTCGTTTAAGTCCAAAAGCATGATTCCGACCCGGTAGCAACCGTCTGTTTCGGATACTCCGTGATAAATCGTAAGCCACCCTGCTTCGGTTTCCAAAGGCGGAGTGGAACCCCCCATTTTTTTCTTTTCCCATGATTCCAAAGGAGTTGCCAACAACTTTGGTTTCGGCCACTCCATTAAATTTGGGGAAGAATTGATCCAAATTGACGGGACATCGCAGCCGTATTCTTTTCCGACCCATTCCATCGGGCGTTCCAAACGGTAGTATTTACCGTTGATTTTTCTCGGGAAAAGAATTACGTCCCGGTTGTCGGTATTGTAATCGGTAATCCGTCCCAGTTTCTTGAAATGAATTAAGTCTTTCGTTACCGCCAAACCGGTATTGGTCAAGTTCCACTTAAGACCGTTCGGCAAATCTTCCTCCAGGGGAAAGTCCGGTTTCACGAAAGGTTTGCCTTCCCAATACCTGCCGGGCATAAAGGTCCGGAAGGCATAGGTAATGTAATAGAGGCTTCCCAATTTGACGATGCGCGGGTCTTCGCAGCACCCTTCGTCGTAATTGTTTTCGGTAGGAGTCAGAACCGGATTGTTCGGATATCTTTCGAACCGGAAGCCGTCTTGGCTTGTGGCAAGACCAATCTGAATTTTATGTCCTTCGTCATCGCCGGCGCCCCGGTACAACAGATAAAAGGTTCCGTTTTCGTACCAAGCGGCCGGATTGCATACCGCAAGACTTTCCCATCCGTTTGCTTTTTCCGGTTTTAGAATCGGATTGTGTTCGTATTTTTTAAACAGCATAAACTTCCTCCCTTATTCGACGATGAAGGCGATATCGTATTGGAACCCCGGAACCGTCAAAATCGCTTTGTTGTTGTTAACCGAAAGTTCGCTTTGGGCGATAACGTTGCCGTTTAGAGGATCGTAATAAGTTAAGGTATAAGTACCGCTAGCAAACGGTATTTCCATGATGACACCGTTTTTGGTTAGAATATTGTCGTAGTTGCGATGGGTCCAGCTGCCGTCGTACAAGTAACCGTAAATTCGGTTGTCGAAGCGGTAACCGAGATAACGGACATTTGTTCGGTTGACGGTTACGCCGCTCACTTTGGTCAGCTGACTGTAGTCGCTTCCGGATAAATTCATATGGGAAGCAAAGGTCGCAGCTCCCTGATAGAGGTAATAAAGATTATAAGGATGTATCTGGCTGTCCCACCACCAGTTCATGGCGCCTCCCGCACCTCCGCCCATTATGCCTGCCCATAAGCCCTGCCGAATCGAATAACCGTTCGGATCGGCCCGATAGGAAGAGATGCCGTTTTGCCAGTTGATGCCGAGTTCGGCCTGAAGAACCGGCTTATCGTATTGGGCAAAGACGCTGTTTAACACTTCCGGCAAATTGTTCAGAATCCCTTTTTCCGCATAATCATAGCTGTGCGCAGAGACAAAATCAATCGAAGAAAGGTTGAAAGCCGAACCGGTCGAACCTTTGTAACTGGTCGTAACCATGTGGTGATAAGGGTCGTTGGCTTTCAGGAAAGTAGCCATTTCATCGTGCCAGTTTCGGACTACCAAACTGCCTAGGGCGGCACCGTCGACATAGTCGACTTCGTTGAAAAGTTCCCAACTGAAAAGACTTTTTGTATAACCGTACCGGGCAATGATATATAACAATTGATTTTTGTATACTCTTTTGGCTTCATTCGAGGTGAAAAATTGCAGCGGGTGTTCGAGAATTCCCCCGTTGGCCACATTCCAAGGATTGCTTTCCCATTCCGGGTTGACAATACTGGAAAACTGACCGTGGTTAATTAAAACAAGGATAATTTTTATATCAAAGTTTTCCGCAAGCTCCACTACGCGGTCCAGACGGGCCATATGCGAATAACGGCTGGAAAAGTTGTCGTATTCGCCCCAATGGAGCGCAAAGCCCCAGGTGGCAAGCCAAATTCGGGCAATGTTCATGCTGACTTCGTTCATGTTTTCGAACCAGACATCGTAGTCGACGCTTCTTCGGGTCGAGGATGTATACCAGGCGACATTTTGTCCGACTGGAATAAACGAATCGCCGTTTTCGTAGACAAAGGTTCGTTTGTTGGACTCGTCTACCCGAATCACACCTTTATAGGTTTCCGAGCTCGGACTGACATTAAAACTTCCGTTTAAGGTTTCGGTTTCGACCTTGTCTTGGAATACCTTAAGTCTAAAAGTCCAACTGCCCGCTTCGGTCGGCAAAATCCGGAACCGGTAGTGCGGGTTTCCGACCGGGGTGACGATTTCCCTTCCCTGCGGTTCGTTCGGATCAGTCGAAGCCACTCCAGAAATACCGTACGGCGGCGTTTGGTCCGCTTCGTTTAAAAAGATCGTTGCATGTTGGTACCAGAAAGCCGGTATCGTGGTTACTTTTCCGGAGGGGGAAGTAAATTCGCCGATAACTTTGAAATAATCGTAATCGTAAGGATTGCCGTCTTTGGCAATCGTTTCTTCTTTTTCGTATAAAGCAAGTTCCAACTTTTGATATTGGGTTGGATTTGGGGTGACAACAATCGGGTCTTTAAAAATATCGGATTTTTTCGGGGTCGGGTCTTGGCACCCCCAAAGCGCCGTGCCGCTAAATAAAATCAACATGAGCAGTACAAACCTAGCATTTTTCATCACCGGCCCAGCCCACCATCTCTGCCCACGGATTCGTGATTGGCCTTAATGTATGCAATGACTTCATCGACTGTGGTAAAGGCAATTGCCACATATGTGTCGGCTGCCCCGTAATAGATGCAAATCCGTCCGGTTTTTTCATCTACCAAAGCGGCACAAGGGAAGACGACATTCGGAACAAACCCGGTTTCTTCATAAGGAGCTTCCGGGGTCAATAAGTAATTCTTGCAACGGTATTTGACAATCGATGGTTCGTCGCGATCAAGAATCGCTCCGCCGATACTGTAAACATAGCCGTTGCAGGTGTTGACAACCCCGTGATAGAACATGAGCCAGCCTTCACTTGTTTCAATCGGAGCGGGACCGCCCCCGATCTTTAAACCCTGCCACCAGCCGCTACCGCCCCGTTCCATCACATGGCGATGGCGTCCCCAATAAACGAGGTCGGGACTTTCGCTGATGAAGATATCCCCGAACGGAGTATGTCCGTTGTCCGAGGCCCGGCTTAGGATTTTGAATTTGTTGTTGATTTTGCGCGGGAACAAAACACCGTTCCGGTTGTAAGGGATAAAAGGATTTTCCAACCGGACAAAGGTTTTGAAATCGGTGGTTTTGGCCAGACCAATCGCGGGACCGTAAAAATCGGTGCACCAGATGATATAGAAAGTACCGTCCACTTTCACCAAACGCGGATCGTAGGCATAGTACGGCCGATAGTCTTTGCCTTCTTCGTCGACAAAGCGAATTTCTTCGTCGTCGATGACCCAATTGATTCCGTCTTTGCTGCGGCCAAGCCTAAGGTGGGGTAAAGTCGCCACCGTTTCGGCCCGGAAGACCCCGATAAATTCACCCCTGTGGTAAACCACCGCGCTGTTGAAAACCCGGGCAATTCCTTCGACCGGATTGCGCTTGATAATCGGATTGCCGCTATAGCGCCAAATCGGTCCCCTAAAACCCTGGGGTTTATCTTCCCACGGCAGATTTGGGATGTTTTGGCCAATTACTTTATACTTAGACATAAACTCCTCCTTATGGGTTTAATTTATTTTTTTGATCGAATCGCGTTCGATGATAAAACTCTTAATCAGAATGCGATCGTAGACTTTGGCTGGATTGCTGATTTTTTTCATCATTACTTTGCATGCCACATTGATTTCCTCATCCACATTATTGTCTACCGTGGTCAGGGATGGGGTAGCCAGGGTCGAATAAATCGTATTATCGAATGTAACGATCGAAACATCTTCGGGAACTTTGAATCCGTGTTCGTTTAAGACATTGACCAGGCGAAAGGCCACTTCGTCGTTGTTGCAGACATAGGCGGTCGGCAGTTTCTTCGGAAGGACCAAATCGATTAAGTGTCCCGTATCGTCGCGGTCGCTGATGATATAGTCGTAATTGATCGGCAACTTATGTTCGAGCAGCGAGCGATAATAACCCAAAAAGCGGTCCTGAATCGAACTGGTGGTCATGATATTGCCCACAAAGCCGATTTCTTTGTGGCCGTTGGCCACCAAAAGGTTGGTTACTTCATAGCCCGAATAGAAGTTGTCGATGACAATGCTCGGAATATTGCCTTCGTTGACGTAGAAGTCAAAGAAGATAACCGGAATATCAAAATCATGAAACAAACGCAGGTATTCGTTTTTCAATTGGCCGATAATAATCAGTCCGTCGATTTTGCGGTCGGTATACATCATCGGCAAAACCAGTTCGTTTTCCATTTTATCGGTGAGTGTTTCCATGATGCTTGAATAATTCAATTCCGCAAGTCTTGCCACCATTTTTCCGCAGACCCCGAAATAATAAGAATTGGTTTTTCCCATATATCTTTCGGCAATCAATAATCCGATGTTGTACATTTTGTTGGTCCGAAGGCCTCTTGCTGCATTGTTTATCCGATATCCCATTTCTTCAGCGGCTTTTTTGATCTGACTGCGTAATTCTTCGCTGACTCCCTCTTTGTCGTTCAGGGCCTTGGAAATCGTAACCTTGCTGACGTTGAACATTTTGGCAAGGCTACTCATACTTACTTTTTGCTGCATAATTCCTCCTTCTTGGTTTATTTAACTTAATCCCAATTAGTCATTTCTCTGATTTTGGCCGTTACCGCATTCGCAATTTGGGCATGAGATGAAACGCTCGGATGCGAGTTGCTGCCTTTTCCGTCGCCGAGCACTTTCAGAATGTCCACTTTGGCATCGGTCTTTAAGGCATCGTAGATTTCTTCCGTTGCCTGATAAATATTGGATTCTTGCATCAAACCGTATAGAATCAAAATATAAGCATCCGGATAAAGCATTCTTAGATACTGGACAAATTCGACATAACCAGTTTTAAACTCTTCCATCAGAGCTTTTTGTTCGGCTTGGGTGTGGTTATAACTGATATATGACCAGTCGTTGGTGCCGAGATTGACGATGATGACATCCGGTACGAAGTTTTTCGGATCCCAATCGACATTCGAGAAGAAATCTACTTTTCGGTACGCTTCCGCCATACTTGCGGTTACAGGATTGGTCCAACGGCTGAACTTGAGACCCCAACCGCTGGCCGAATAAATGCTTAAATCCGCATTCAATGCCTGAGCGGTCAAGAAAGCATAAGCTTTCAAAGCGTCGGAATTGGCGGTCGATTTGACATCGGTCGAAAGATTGCCGTAACCTGTTGAGGACGACGCCGCAATCACTTCGATTTTCCGTTCTTTGTATTCGACTTTTGCGAGGAATTTACCGTCGGTTGCCAATTGTTTCAGACCGATATGGGAGTCGATTGATTCGCTCCGTTTGTAAACGGTAAGTTTATGTTCTTTGTTTTCCAGGTTTTCCGCCAAAGTCAAGTTATTGACAGGCTGGGTTAAACAAACGGTTTGGGCTTCTTCAAAGTTATCGTCAATGACGATTACGATATACGGACGATACCCGATTGTTTCGGTCTTGGTAGCGCTGATAACGGCCGTTACGGTTGTGCCTTTGAAGAACACTTCGAAACCGCCGGCGGAATGGAAAACAATATTTTCATCCTTTTGTTCGTTATAAAGCGTTCTCCCCATCCATTTGACATAGTTGCCGTTAATCATCATCGAACCGGAAATTTCGGTTACTTTGAAAAGGTCTTCCTGATGGTAAGGCAGTTCTTCGGTAAAGTCGGATTCTGCCCCGCGGTTTAAGGCTTGAAGTTTAATCATATAATCACCTTCCGGAATGTTTAAGGTATTCAAATCGGTGCCGGTTTCAACGATTCTTCTTAAGATGGCACCGGTTTCGATGTTCCGCAATTCAATCCGATAGGTGTTAGCGTTTTCATTCAGGTCCCAAAAAATAACACCATCCACGATTCGGAAGTTGGTTGGTGTGTCGGGTTTTGTCGGCGGTGTGCAACCATTCAATACAAACAAAGCAAGAGGAATAATTAACAAAATCAAAAGTTTTTTAAACATAATTTTCTTCTCCTTATATTAATTTCGTAACTTAACATTTAGTTAACACTTGATTAATCGATTACTTTACATTATTGTATCACCACGTTTTTTACTTGTCAATAGATTATATAAAGTTTTTGTTGTTTGATTTTGCTTTTTTTAATATTTCTTGCCTTTCTTTTTGGTTGATGATAGAATAGCTTATACAAAAAAGGAGGAAAATGCTAT
>ERZ795058.212-NODE-212-length-96118-cov-28.570542_pt1 | contig 96118 bp, 83 predicted proteins | sample MGYA00375142_ERZ795058 | MGnify/ENA primary metagenome ERZ795058 (study PRJEB30187, sample SAMN05720210) | activated sludge metagenome | isolation source: anaerobic digester from wastewater treatment plant | place: Japan | collected 2015-04-20 ... | reverse complement strand
CCATTTGGGTGGAAGGTGTGGAAAACATGTCATATTGCGGATTTTCAGGTGTCTTTTTGAACATGATTTCTTGATCTTTTACGGGATACAATATACTGTTTTTTTGTCTGATAACAATGGATTTTAAACGCATTTTATCAACTCAAACGAATGTAAAACAACAAAATTATAGTCATCGACTTTTTAAAGTGGACTCAAAATTGAATTTAAAAAAAAATATTTATTTTTGTACCGTAAAACAAATTTAGTACAAAAAAGACATGAGCGTTGATAATACCAAAGAATCAATTTTAAGTGTTGCGGATAAGCTTTTCAGTCGCTTTGGATTTCACAAAACCTCAATGGATGAAATCGCTAAAATTGCGAGGAAAGCCAAAGGTTCCTTATACTATCATTTTGCGAGCAAGGAGGATTTATATAGAGAGGTAGTATCAATAGAAATGATAAACCTGAAAAATCAGTTGTCTGTTATTGTTAATAATCCTGATTTGACTTCTTCTGAAAAGGTAAAAAAATATTTCGTTGAAAGGATGGATATTCTAAATACTGCTGCGAATTATCATGAAACGCTCAAAGCTGATTTTTTTGAACATTTTCATTTTATTGATGATCTACGGACCGAACTGGATAAATGGGAAAAAGAAAACCTGAAAAAAATAATACTGCAAGGTGCTGAAAAAGGTGAATTTACAATAATTGGAGATATTGATGTTCTGTTAGACGTATTCATTATGGTTATAAAAGGGCTTGAGATACCTTTTTTTCTACAAAACAAATATGTGAAATACGCTCAGCATTTTGAAGGTTTAATTGGAATACTCACAAAAGGATTGTCTGTATAATTTTTTTGCACCAAAACTGACTATAAAACAAATTAAGTATAAATAATAATAAAACAACAAAATATGAACAGATTCGCAGAAGGCATAGTAAAATTTAAATGGCTGATAATTATCGCTGTTGCAGGATTAACCGTATTCTTTAGTTATCAGGCAAAAGACTTGCATATAAACGCTGATATAATAAGCTCTTTACCCGATAACGACCCTGCTGCCCGATTGTACAAGGAGATAGGCACACAATTTGGCGGAAACGATATGGGAATGATTGTTTTGGAAACCGATGATGTTTTTAAAGCAGAAGTCATTCAGCATATAAAGCAAATTACTGACAGCCTTAAATATACCAATGGCGTTTCAACCGTTACAAGTGTAACGAATATTCTCGATATCAAAAGCTCTGAATGGGGTATTGAAATCGGCAAGCTGGTTGATGAGTATGATTTGCCCGTTGAACAATCGCAGTTAGACAGCCTGAAAAACTATGTATTCTCTAAAGAGATGTACAGGGGAGCTGTTGTTTCAGAAGATGGGACGGCAACTGCAATTATGTTTACACTTCTTCCTGACGAGGATAAACAGGCTGTTGCAAAAGAAATTAAGGATAAAATAGAAGCATTGGATTTGCCCGAAACAATTTACTTTGGTGGGCTGCCCATGATGATGAACGACATTAACGATTTGATTGTTTCGGATATTCTTTGGCTTATTCCCATTGTTTTCCTCGTAATAGCCATTATTTTATTGTTGAGTTTCAGATCTTTTAGAGGGGTATTGTTGCCGTTACTCATAGCAGGCATAGCCGTTATATGGACAATGGGTTTAATGGCATTAACCGGGTACGAACTGACCATCATTTCAAATATAATTCCGGTAGTGCTACTTGCTGTGGGAAGTGCTTACACAATTCATGTACTCAATAGTATTAACCACAATAAACATACAGACAGAAAACAGGCATTAGTTCAAGCTCTTGGATATATTCTGATTCCGGTAATATTGGCAGCAGTAACCACGGCTATTGGGTTTGTGTCATTTGTTTTTGGGGCGTACCTCACCATGATAAAAGATTTCGGGATATTTACTGCGGTGGGTACACTAATCGCTTTAATACTATCTCTGTTTTTTGTTCCCGCACTTATTTCGGGTTTATCAATGTACAGAAAAAAGACAGTTACCGAAAACGAAGAAAAGCAAACCATATTAACACACAAAATTCTGCTGCCCTTAGTTAATTTTCTATTTAAACATCCCAAATATACACTAACAGGCTGGGGAGTTCTGCTCATGCTATGCATTGGTGGCGTAACGCTGATAAAAACCAGTGTAAACATGGCCGACTATTTTAAGAAAGATAATCCAACAAGGGTTGCAGAGGATGTTATGCAGAAAAAATTTGGCGGCTCGTTACCGGTATTTGTTGTTTTTGAAGGAGATATGCAAAACCCCGAGGTACTAAAGATGATGATTAGTACCGAACATTTCATGAAGGAAGACCCGAATATTGAAATTACACAGTCGGTAGCAGACCTGATTGAACAAATGAACGATGCAATGGGCGAGGGTAAAAAAATTCCCGACGACAAGGCAAAAATAGAACAATTATGGTTTTTGCTCGATGGCCAGGAGGTTATGCCCCAACTCGTAAATGATGACCTAAGCAAAGGAATTATTCAATCGAAATTTGCATCGGTTGATAGTAAAGATATTGAAGTGTTTACTGCAAAAATGAACCGGTTCATCGAGGATATCCCGAACGAACACTGCAATATTGAATTGACCGGCATGCCGTCTGTGTATGTTAAGCTCAACAGTAGTTTGATAAATAGCCAGTATAACAGCTTGTTGATAGCCATTTTTATGGTTGTATTAATTGTAGGCTTGATATTGCGCTCCGCAACAAAAGGGATTTTTGCTGCCATACCCGTTGTTGCCACTATTATTGTGTTATTCGGGTTTATGGGGATAACCGGTATCCCCCTCGATATTGCTACCGTACTAGTGGCCAGCATTGCTTTGGGTATCGGCATCGATTATTCTATCCATGTAATTACCGGTTTCAACAAGCATTTGATAAGCCACGGAAATGCTGAAAAAGCCATAGAAGAAACCATATTGCTTAGTGGGAAGGCTGTAATTATCAATGTTATATCGGTATCAGCCGGATTTTTAGTCCTTCTGTTTTCGCAAATCGTGCCCTTACAAAACTTTGGATTACTGATTGCCATAAGCATGTTTGGTTCCGGGTTTGGGGCTTTAACGCTATTACCGGTTATTTTAATCCTCGTGAACCGAAAACGTAAAATAACAGCAAATAATCATTAACAATTAAAAATAAAAAGTATGAAATCAAGAATTCAAACAGCGGTAATGACCGCCATTATCGTAGCAGGAGGTATTTTTTCTGCCAATGCACAGGATGCAAGCACCATCCTTAAAAAAATGGACGATGTAATGTACTCACCCAAAGACATGACAGGGAAAAATAAAATTATTCTGATTGACAAAAACGGGAGAGAGGAAATCCGTGAAGCCACAGTACAACAGAAAGGGAACGATAAACGTATGTTTCGATTCACCTCACCGGCATCACAGGCAGGAATCTCCGTTTTATCGTTGCCAAACGATGTGATGTATTTGTATTTACCTGCATTTGGAAAAGAAAGGAGAATTGCAACCAGCGCCAAAAATCAAAACTTTGCAGGAACCGACTTTTCCTATGATGACATGGAATCGGTTTTGTTTTCTGTTAAGTACACCCCTAAACTTTTAAAAACAGAGGCAAATGTTTTCGTTCTTGAACTAACACCTAAGGGTCGTTCTGATTATTCTAAAGTAATTGTACGCATCAACAAAACAAACTTCTATCCTGAACTTATGGAGTTTTACGATAAGGCAAACAATAAGGTTAAAGAAGCCAAATACACATTCGAAAAAATTGGTAATTACTGGAATGCCTCTGAAATTGAAATGACGGACCTGAAGAAAAACCACAAAACCAAAATGCAAATGTCGGATGTAAAATATGACACCGGGTTGACCGATGATGATTTTACAGTTAGAAAATTAAAACAATAAAAAACTGAATGGGAAAATCAGTGGCATTGGTTCTATCAAGCGGGGGCTCAAGGGGGCTTGCCCAGATAGGCGTTATCAACGAATTGGTAAAACAAGGCTTTCAAATAACTTCTATTTCAGGCTCTTCCATTGGGTCGGTTATTGGCGGGCTTTACGCCATGGGTAAATTAAAGGAATATGCCGAGTGGGTAAGTAGCTTTAACAAAAAGGATATTTGGGGTTTTGTGGATTTTACTCTTACAACAAATGGTTTATTGAAAGGGGAACGGGTTTTTGATAAAATGAAAACTTTTATCTCCGATATGAATATTGAAGATATGCCTATCCCCTTTGCAGCCGTTGCCACTGATATACTCCACGAAAAAGAAGTAGTTTTTACAAAAGGAAGTTTTTATGAAGCAGTTCGCGCATCGGTGGCTATTCCGGCTATTTTTATTCCTGTAAAATTTAACAATACCATTCTTGTTGACGGCGGTGTTTTAAACCCGGTTCCTATTGAATATGTGCATAGAAATACCGATGATATACTAATTGTCGTGAATCTTTATGGTGATAAAACAAATGATTTCCATAAAGAAGAAGAAACGCACACCAGATACTTAAAGGGGTTAACCCGTTCCTTTTCGAACTTAATTTCAACAGGAGATAAACAGACCACGGGGTATTACTCTCTTTTAAGCAGTACTACATCGGCAATGATACATAGGATAGCAAAAATGAGCATCGAAAAACATAAGCCCGATATGATCATTAATATACCATGCGATTCGGCAAATACATTTGACTTTTACAAGGCAAAAGAATTGATCGAGCTAGGAGAAAAAGCGGCTGCTGAGGCAATCCGGAGCTTCTTAAATAAAACGAAAAGTCAAATTTCATGAAAATGAAAATTTCAGCAAAAATCTGCACCTATGAAGAGAAAAAAACGGTTAAAGAAGTTGTAACAACGGTGTGCGATTACTTCTTTGATGAGGTAATTGTTGTAACCGATGGATCAACAGATGGTACAGATAAAGTTTTAAACGAACTTCTGAATTTGCCCTCACTTAAATATATAGCACTAACTGAAAATAAAGGAAAAGGTTATGCCATGGCAACAGGCATTGAAAATCCACCAGGTAAGATAATCGTTTTCATAGATGCCGACTTATTTAACTTAAAGGAAGCGCATTTTGAACAATTAATCACTCCTATTTTCAACAATGAGTGCGATATGGTTTTAGGACAGGCAACAGAAACCCTGATTAACTATAAATTCAACCCGTTCTAATCGTTTACGGACGAAAGGGCTATGTTGCACTCAACGAAATTTGATAAAGCCAATGGCAAATCGCAAGCAATAAAAGAATTTGTTTTGGAGGGGTATCAAATTGCATTAGCGGCGTTTAACCACTTTAATTTGTTAACACAAATCGTTAGAAATCAAATCAAAAATATACAGATTATGAAAACAAGAAATTTATTTCTTTCTATGCTTCTGCTTGTTTCCTTTTCAAGCATAACTAATGCACAGGAAGACAACAGACTTAAACTGTCAGGAGAATTGTTAACTGATGAACGACTCCTGCTTAATGACAAAAACGATTGGGCATGGAATGAAAACCGCCTAACCATAAAATTGGATAAAAAAATTACCGACAATTCAAAGTTTTACAGCGAAGTATGGTTAAGGAATATTGGCTTGCCTGGCATTACTAAATCAAATGATTTGTACAATAAGGGAATAGTTGACCCCTATAATCTCGAAGTCAGGGAAGCTTATGTTCAATTATTTGGTTTTCTTACCAAAAATTTAGATGTAACCATTGGCCGTCAGCGAATTGTATGGGGAACAGCCGACAAACTTAATCCTACCGACAATCTTAATCCTTTGGATTTGGAGGATATTCTTGATTTTGGTCGCCGAAGGGGTTCCGATGCTATTAACATGAATTATTATATAAATAACGACTTTTCTTTGCAGGGCGTTTTTATTCCTTTTTTCCAGCCGGCAAATATGCCTGTCGGGATTTTTGCCAATGCACTCAACCCTCAAATGGAATTACCACAAGGTGTAGTGTTAAAAAGTTTTTCAGACACTATCCTGATGCCACGCTATAATTTGGGCGAAAGCTCTACTGCCGGTTTAAAATTTAAAGGCTTTGCAAAAGGGGTTGATTTTTCCGCTAGTTATGTTTGGGGCTACGATGGATTACCTTTATCCACAAAAAACACATTCATTCCTGTTGATGCAACGGGTGGAATAAATATAAACTCGCAACTTTCATTTGCAAGAACCCATATCATTGGTGCTGATTTGGCAACAAGTATTGCCGGAATTGGATTTTGGGCTGAGGCAGCAGCATTTATTCCCGAGAAAGATATGATAATGACCAATGATTTATCTGCTTTTTACCCAATGTCGCCCGAGCCTGTAACGCAGGATTCATTAATCTTAGACAAAACAAAACCATACATTAAATTTGTAGTGGGCGGTGATTACAATTTTTCTGATGGTTCTTATCTTAATTTACAGTATATGCACGGATTTGTTCACGAACGAGGGGCTGAAAACCTGAACGACTATTTCTTTTTGCGTTTCGAAAAGAAATTTTTCAATGAAAAATTAAAAGTTGCTCCCATTGGTGGAGGTTTCATTGTTACCGACTGGAATAATTTAAAAGACAATTATGCCCTTGTTTATATGCCTGAGATTGCATACAAACCCACTATTAATTCAGAAATAACCTTATCAACTGTAATTTTTGGCGGCAAAGGAGACAACTTATTTGCTAATCTAAAAGACTATAATATGTTAATGTTTAAAATGAAATATAGTTTTTAGTTCCATTTTTGAAAGCCAATGCTCAGTCGTAAGCACATTTGCAAGCCCACACGAGCCAACGCTCAAACCAAAGGCTTGCAAAAGAGCTTCCGCCTCTCCAGCCAGAGTAACCGCCTTTCAGTGCGGTTATAAGATTAATCACAAAATGTTTATTTTAGAGGTGTCTTAACCTGAAAAAAGTTTACAAAACTCAGGATAAATAGGTAAACACAATATTTTGAGTACAATTTCAGCAAACAAACTTTGTAGATTACAAAATTATGGCAAATTGTGTACTCAAATAGGTTTGAGTGCAGATTTTACAGACAAGACAATTAGACGACAATTTATTAGTAATAATTGTAAAGAAATTGCGTACATTACACAATTAATGCTATTTTTGTAGTCAAACCGGAAATTTTCTATGTTATGAAATACGATACAGAAGGGGCCGTCAAATATCACTACGGAGCATTTCCTCCGAAGGAGATTGATTACTCTGTTTTTATCGGTGAGCTGTTAGGAGCAACCGATGCGTTGGCTCGTTACGACCAGATGTTGAAAAATATGCATAACAATGAGATTCTACTGGCCCCGTTGCGCAACAGGGAAGCGCTGCTATCCTCACGAATCGAAGGGACCATCAGCACTATGGATGAGATCATGCAGTATGAGGCAGATGATGACGGAACCGCTTCTGTGCAGACAAAATCGGATGTGATTGAAATCGTACTTTATCAACGCGCATTGAAGAATGCACAGCAGGTTCTGGATTCCAGGTATCAACTCACGGTGAACTTTATCAAACAGCTCCATCAGCAATTGCTTTATACAGGCAGGGGTGCCAGTAAATCGCCAGGTGAGTTCAAGTTGTTGCAGAATTACCTTGCCGATAAAGCAAGGAGGAAAGTTGAATATGTGCCCATAAGTCCCGAACATTTGCAGGGAGGGTTGGACAAATTGATGCACTTTATATCAGAAAGCTCATTCCCGTCCCTCGTGAAAACAGCCATCATCCATGTTGAGTTTGAAGCGCTGCATCCGTTTCAGGATGGGAATGGACGGATTGGTAGGATGTTGATAACACTACATTTGTGGTTGGAAAAGATGTTGTCGCAACCCTATTTTTATATTAGTGATTATTTTGATCAGCACAAAGAAAAATATATAGAGGCCATGAAAAACGTATCCAAGACACGGGACTGGAACGAGTGGATCCGTTTTTTTCTGGAAGCAGTAAGAGCTCAGGCAGTATCCAACCTGGAGATCTCGGAAGAGATACACAAACTGTATGAGGAGATGAAGTCGGAGTTTGTCACACTTCTGGCTTCAAAATGGAACATGGAGATTCTGGATTTCCTTTTCACTAATCCGGTTTTCCGTAATAATAAATTCATCAAGAATACAGGAATACCTACTGCTACGGCAAGCATTATTATCAAAAGATTACTGGATGCAGGGTACCTGGTTCAGAAAGAAGAACCGTCCGGCAGAAGGGCTGCCCTTTATTCATTCGAACCCCTGATGTGCCTGGTAAGGGTGTAAGAGAATCAATCAAGCAATTAACGCAATAGAGATACAATTCATCTGCAATGGAAAAATGGAATTACTAACTTAGTTGGGACACAGAGTTAAGCATAAAAGTTTAATTTTGTGTAACATGAGAAAACAAAGAACACATTACGGCAAAGCATTCAAAGAGAATGCGGTCAAATTAAGTTTAGAGCGCAAGAACGTATCTGAACTTGCCCAGGAATTGGGTATAGCGCCTTTTCTATTGTATCGATGGCGAAAGGAGTATAAAGAAAAGGGGGCCTCAAGTTTTCCGGGGCCAGGAATCCAGTCAATAAATGAAGATACCAGGAGAATCACGGAGTTGGAAAAACGTCTCAATGAGGCAGAAATAGAACGAGATATATTAAAAAAAGCGTTGAGCATCATCTCCAAGAGCGGTCGTTGATTTTTCAGTTTATAAAGGAGTACAACTCGAAACAATGGACGATTGAGGTGATGTGTAAAGTATTGCAAGTATCTCGAAGCTCTTATTACCGTTGGCTTAAAGAGCCTGAGGGTAAACGCAAACGTAATTATATGGAACTGGATAAAAAGATTGAAGAAGCGTATTTTGCGGCCAAAGGGCGCAATGGCAGCCCACGGCTTGCCAAAGATTTGCAGGCATCGGGAACCCCCGTTTCCAGAGCCACAGTGGCCAGTCATATGAGACAAATGGGTTTGCGTAGCAAGCTTTCCAGGCGCTTCAAAGTAACCACGGATTCCTCTCACGATTATAAGGTTGCTCCAAATTTGCTGAACCGGGATTTTAATTGGCTATCCGGATGGCCAACAAAAACAGGCCTTTTACGGAAGGAATGATTTTTCATTCTGACAGAGGGATTCAATACGCTTGTAAACAAACCGTCAATTTGTTGAAATCTTTGAAAGCCGAACAGAGTATGAGTCGTAAAGGCAATTGCTGGGATAACGCGGTTGCTGAAAGCTTTTTCAAAACCTTCAAATCTGAGTTGATTTATGGAACAAAACTCAAAACCAGAGAACAGATGCGCCTGGATGTTTTTGAATATATTGAATCCTGGTATAATCATAAAAGAAGGTTCTCAGCACTGAACAACTTAACCATTGATGAATTCTGGGAACTGTATAATGCTAAAAAAGATTCTATTAATAATGCAGCTTAACTTTTTGTCTCAAATTAGTTTGCAATTCCACTGTCTAAATATTCAGCAATATGAGCCGCAAAAAATTGTGAGATAAACTACAGCATAAACGCCAGAATGACAAATTAATGACAAAAACAGATAATTAAAAAAACCAACCAGCTTTTTATCAACTGATTGGCTTCTTTTGGAGCGGTCCGGACGGGACTCGAACCCGCGACCCCGTGCGTGACAGGCACGTATTCTAACCAGGCTGAACTACCGGACCCTGATTGTTTGGGAGGGCAAATGTAGGCAATGTTTTTGAAACTGCAAAAAAACTGAAATGCACGTTTCCGTATTTTTTTTCTTTAATAAAATGCTCAGATCCGGAAAAGGAAAATGTGGCAGGATGTTCTAAAACAACCATTCCGTCTTCTTCCAGGACACCGGCATTGAATATCTTTTCCGGCAGGTTTTCCAGGCCGGGCAGATCGTAGGGCGGATCGGCAAAAACAAGGCTGTATTTGCGGGAGCAGATCTTCAGGAAATCAAACACATTGTTACGGATCACCTGTATGCGTGAAGTAAGGCCCAGGGCCGCCACGGTTTCTCTGATGAAAGCGGCATGCTGTGGATTCATTTCCACACAGGTAACAGCAAGCGAACCCCTGGAGGCGAATTCCAGTGAAATGCCTCCGCTTCCGGCAAACAGGTCCAGCACGGTTGTGGTGTTTAAATCCAGAGAATTTTCCAGCACATTGAACAGGCCTTCTTTGGCAAAATCGGTAGTAGGGCGTGCTTTGAACGATTTTGGCGGCAGGATGTTACGCCCCTTCAGACTTCCACTGATGATGCGCATATCGGGAAAAAATGAGGTCCGTACTGAAGGTTCAGGGCTTCTGACGGGAAGAGGCCTTCCGGGGAAGTGGCAACCGTAACCGAAGGGAAATAGGTACACAACTGCTTTGTGTGGTTTGGTTTGAACGGCCCGCTTATATACAGGTTCAGGCTTCCCGGGTTGAGCTGCCATTGCTTAAGGGCAAACACAAGAAAATACAAGGCTGTGCTGAAACGGTCTATTGCATAAGAATTGCATAGCAAAAGACGCTCTCCCTGCATCAATACCAGGTCTACGTGGGAATGGGTATAGTGCATCAAAGCCCTTGAGAATTCTTTCCGCTCTACAATGAAATAGAGCTGGGGCATGACCGAGGCGTAAAATCTGGCCTTGTGCTGGTATTTGAACACCATGGCGTTGACCGGGGCGGGGAGTGCATAAATGCACGTGGCTTCCTGCGAAGACAATTTACAATAGTTGACTTCGTCCAGGTAGGCCACCTCAAATAGCTGACGGAGTACGTTTACAGCTTGTTCTGCTTCAAAGAGGGAGTCGGGAATGAGGGTGTACTTGTGGGTGTCAATCAAGACTTCGCAACGGTTGAAACGTTTCTGGAGAATCTCTTCCTGCCGGAACACGTTTCCAACTTCTTTAGCCCACTCGTTATAATCGTTACTTGGGAAGGAATACGAATGATTTTGCCATAAAAGACATTCCTGTGTATGGGTGTCCTGTATAACAAAAGAAAGTCCATTCACCCCAATATGAATGGACAATCTGTGATGTGCCTGCGGTATTTTGCTATTCGCAGACATGTTGTTATTCCCAGTTACCCGCGTTGTTGTTTGGTTGGTCTATACTACCCACCTTTACACCGGCATAACGGTTGGAAATCCTGCGTTCTTCATTCAGGTTGACTATAAGCTGACGGTTCATGCCTTTGAGAAGAACGTCATAAGGCGTACATGCCTCGAAAAGAGGAACGTCCACCCCGGATACTTTCTTTACCACAGCCCTGAGTTCAAATTCCTCTCCTACCAGCGGGACCCAGCGCAGGGAATCTATGTTGAAACCCGGATATTTGAGCAGTGTGTCCTTTACAGGCAGTTCCATGCTGTCACGAAATACACGGCCTTGTGCAACAGCGACCGAGTCGTCAAAAGAACCTATCTGCCTAACAATCATTATAGTACCGTTTTTGTAGAAATTCTCCAGGGTATCAAAAGAAGAGGTATATTTTCCAAATTCTGTTTTGTAGGTGGTCTGCAGTGTGCGGATGTCTTTCAACCGCTCAATAGCCAGCAGCTGACGGAAATTACGTTCTTTTTCGAAATTTATGGGAGCGGTCAGGCTCCTGACAATGGCATAGCCCAATCCAATGATAATCAAGGGCAGAATAACAATGGTTAGTATTTTTTTCATTATTGAATTATTAAATAATCGTTCAGAGGTCTTGCAAAATTAGGAAAAAAAATAACCTCTGCAATAATTCAATTATATTTGCAACAATATCTTTTTATGAAAGCCCTGTTTCCAAAAAATCTGATTAGCTGCTGGAACCAAGCCATTACCCAATCGGCCGCCATCGTGCTGGCCACGCATGTAAATCCGGATGGAGATGCTATGGGTGCCCTTACAGGACTGGGAGCATTCCTAAGGCAACAAGGGTACCGGGTGACCTGTGTATGCCCGAGCCCATATCCTGACTTTTTGGGATTTTTGGATCCCGGAAAGGACATTTTGGTGTATACATGCCATAAAGAAAAGGTTCTCAAGGCTGTGGACAAGGCAGATATTGTGGTGGCTGTGGACGTGAGCGGATTGTCACGCATGGAAGAACTGGGCAGTGCTTTATCGGAAAGCCGGGCCTTCAAAGTGCTGATGGACCACCATACAGACCCGGTAACAGAGGATTTTGACCTGGTCTTTTCAACCACCCGGGTAAGCTCTTCCTGCGAACTGATTTTCCGGTTGCTACATGCCTGGAAACCAAAAGCGGTCTTTTCTAAAGAACAGGCTACCGCTTTCCTGACAGGCATAATCACCGATACCAATCAGTTTGCCAACAGCGTATATCCGGAAACATTCCACGCAGCATCGATCATGCACCTGTGGGGCGCCGATTCTGAAACCATATTCAGCCAGGTATACCAGAATTTCACCCTGAACCGCATGCACCTGATGGGGTATGCCCTGCAGAATATCAGGATCCTTCCCCAGTTTGGCGCCGCATATATAGTCCTTACCAGGGATGTTCTGGAAGCGTTTGATTACCAGAACGGAGATACCGAAAGTTTTGTCAATTTCCCGCTTGCCATCAAGGGAATCAACGTTTCGGCCTTTTTCCTCCAGAGAAAGGATCACATCAAAGTATCTCTCAGGTCAAAAGGAGCGATTGCCGTCAACGGGATAGCCAGGCAATTCTTCAATGGAGGAGGCCATTACAACGCCTCGGCAGGTAAAATGGAAGATGCTCCCGAAAAGATCGAGGGTTTGCTCAAAGAGGCCCTGGGCACAGTAATTGCATAACTGCAGATAAGGAATGAGAACGTATTTGGTGTTGCTGGCCGGACTGCTCCTTGCGGTTGCTTCCTGCACAAAGGAAGATCGCAAATTAATGCTCATTAAACAGGAAGAGGATATAGACCAATATGTCCGGACCCTTGACAAATACGCCGTTCATTACCAGAAAGGAGTGGTCAGGGCCGTACTGGAACCCGGAAACCCTGCCACCCAGGCCGATACGCTGGCAACGGGTGATACCATTTATTTTTACTATGCAGGATATATTTTTTCCAGGGGAAAGGGTGAATTGTTCCACACCAATTCAGATAGCGTGGCCAGAGTTTATAACAGAAACCTGCCTGCTGACCAGGCAGTGGTCCGCTCCGGGGTATCGGGGGAGGGAGTATTTCTGAAAGGGCTGGAATATGGTTTTATTGGAATGTCTGCAGGTGAGCACGCTTATTTGATCTTCAATGCCGATTTTGGATACGGCAATCAAACGGTTGGGCAGGTACCCCGGATGTCTCCCTTGTTGTTTGAGATATGGGTGGAGCGGATTGTAAAAAAACAGATATCTTTGCAGGAATGAAAAAATTGATTTACCTGACAGCGGCACTTCTGGTAACCATGCCTGTTTTAGTGTCTTCCTGTGCCCGGGAACTTACAGAATCTACACGCCAGGCACATGAAAAAATGCTGGCCGCCCATGTCAGGGTAATACATCACGATACGTTGCAGAAAACAGAATCAGGTCTCTACTATACGGTAGTGCACAAAGGTTCAGGGGCACGGACTACAGATTCATCCCTTGTTTTTGTACGGGAAACCATTCTTGATCTCAACTATAACATCCGGGCCAGCACAGAAGAATCTGTAGCCAGGCAGCTGGGGGCGTTTAGCCGGTCCAATGCCTACATTCCCCTGTTATGGCACATGGGGAACTATTCCATCATGATGGGGCTGGAAGAAATGCTGATGGACATGCGGGAAGGAGAAATGCGCCGGATATGGCTGCCTTATTGGTTATCGGCTTACCAGGAAGGAGGGAGTTCAGAGAATACCACAGCCATGGTATACGATCTGGAATTGGTCAAAGTGGTCAGCGATATTGACAAGTACCAGATAGATACCCTGGAATCTTTCCGGAACAGGCACTATCCCGGAGTGGATTCCCTGGAGAGGGGATTTTACAAAGTGACCCTGGTACCGGGGACAGGGGATTCGGTAAAGAGTGCGACCACTGCAAAAGCCTGGTATATTGGAAAATTCCTGAATGGTCATGTATTTGATACCAACGTGGCCGATACAGCCCAAAAATACAGGATTTACAATACAAGTAAAGAATATTCAATCCTTCATGTCTCTATGCCTGTAGAGGATCAGGAAGATGACACCAGCCAGGAGGAGGAGGAGGGATCTGTGGTCAAGGGATTCAGTAAATGCATGCAGGATATGAAATACGGAGAGATTGCAGTTTGCTTTTTCCATTCAGACTACGGGTATAAGACCGAAGGAAAGCAGTCCTCTTCTTCGGGCACTTACCTTGGCGGGGGCATCCCTTCCTATATGCCTTTGTCATTCTGGATATACGTGCCCTTAAACAATTAACGGAATTATTAAAAAAATGGTGCAGGTGCATGCAACGTTTTTGTATGCACCTGCATCTATTATGTGGTTTTAGGTTTATAGGTTTCAACGGTAGAGGTTGGTCCGGTTCTCGGGCCATCCTCTTGTTGTTTTTTACCAGGAGTATTCTTTGGGATTTTTCAGTCCCGGCAGCCCAAAATAACTGGCATTTGTTGTTCCTTTTATCCAGACTTTGCTTACTAACACGTATGCAGCGTGATCCACCACATTAAGGGAATCACGTATGGCTCCTATGGGAAGTTCTACAGGATACGTCTTTGTCTTGTCCTCTTCAGTATTACTGTCGGCCAGGGCAAGATTAGTATAGGTTTCGGTTCCCCCGAAGAAGAATTTTCCGGTAGTTGAATAACAACCCACAATATACCCGCACACCCAGATGTTGCTCAGACCACCGGGCAGGGTGCGGGCTTCGGCAATGGTATAAGCTGTTTCTTTGGTAAGTCCGCGCACTGTGCCATCAACATCGTTCCACAGGCTGGTTATCCAGTTGCGTACAGTATCTACAGACACGGTTATGACAGGTTCCACATTGTCCTGTGTGCCGCCCGTTCCTTCCACCAGGAAGCTATACATATACTTTGCCTGGACCTGTCTTTCAACAGGATCTGACGATGAACCGTCGGCCGTTAAAGTGAGGCTAATGGGGCCGGGAAAAAAGTATCCCCACCTGTTATTGGTGGTACTGTCAAAATTCAGGGACCCTCCGGTTCCCGAAATGTTCATGCTAAAGGTGGTGAATTGCGCAGAGAATGCCTCTGAAAACACAACACGCACCCCCGCGTTTTCCTGCTTGCAGACCAGAAGGACCTCACAGGATTCTCCTGCCACCACTTCTGCTGTCTGTCTGCCGTAATAATAGGGTTTGTCAAAAGCCGGCACTGTAAAGGCTTCATTGTAAACCTCTATGGTATAATTTCCCGGTGTCAGGCTCAGAGGAGATCCCGTCATTTGTTCAACGTTGGAATTATACAGTGTATCCCCGCCCTGCCTGATCAGCAGAAATGAATAATTATCCAGACTGGTGCTCCTGGTCCTGACACCAAATTGTGTCTCGATGGTCACATCTACAACAAGATATCCATCCTGATCCGGAACAATGTTAAGTCCGTTGCATGCCCACAGCGCGGCCAGAAGAATGCATCCCGCCGCTTTTAAAACGTTTCTTCTCATAAGACTTTTTTTATTTGTTCAACAGGGGTGAAATTAATACTTCATAAAAGCAAAAAAGAGACAAAGGGTATAAAACTCGGAAAACATTCCTAAATTTGTAATTCGTTTTCAATAGCTCAATGCATGTCATCTATTCATAAACATCCGATTCTTCCCATTCCGGAAGAGGATAAGGTAGCTTTTTCATTTGAGGGTCAAACAGTTTTCGGTCAAAGAGGCTTTACTATAGCCGCCGCTTTACATCAGGCCGGTCTGTTGGTCCATAAACATAGCCTGAACCACAGGAACCGAAGCCTGTCCTGCGGGATCGGAAAATGCGGAGCCTGTGAAATGCTGGTTGACGGTAAGGTACGCAGAATCTGCATCACCAGGGTAGACGGAGTAAAAGAGGTGCAACGCATTCCCGACGGGTTCCTGGCAGAAAGCGGCTCCATTCCATCCCCGCGTTCTGTAAAAGTGTACAAAACCATTGTGGCCATCATAGGAGCAGGGCCGGCAGGCCTTGCCGTACGGGAAGAACTGGACAAGAAGGGGATTCCCAACCTGGTTATTGACAACAATGCCCGCATAGGAGGTCAGTTCAATATGCAGACCCATCAGTTTTTCTTTTTTGAAAAAGAAAAACGGTTTGGGGGTATGCGCGGGTTTGAGATTGCAGCCAGCCTGGCCGGTGAAAACCATGATGGCATACTGCTTAACAGCACGGTATGGGATATTTTTGATAACAGAAGGCTGGCAGTCAAGAACATCGAGACCCAGGAAATTTTTTATGCAGATGCGGAGTACCTGGTTATAGGAACAGGAGCCGTTCCATTCATGCCGGCCTTTGGTAATGATGATGTGCCGGGAGTCTATACGGCGGCCGTTTTCCAGAGGATGATGAACAGCGAGCTTACCTTACTGGGTAAGAACATCCTTACCGTAGGGGCCGGGAATATTGGATACCTGACATCATACCAGGCCATGCAGGCCGGAGCAAAAGTCAGGGCCATCATAGAAGCCATGCCCCGGGAGGGGGGGTTCCCCGTCCAGGCCAACCGCGTACGGCGGCTCGGTATTCCCATCATAACATCCCATATGCTCCTGGAAGCCATCCCCAACAGGGATAATACCGGAATAACCGGTGCAGTGATTGCGCAATGCCGCGATTTTAAGGTCATTCCGGGAACCGAGAAAAAACTGGAGGGAATTGATACCATCAATATTTGCACAGGCCTGATCCCCGATGACCAGCTTTTGCTCAAAGGCCGGCAGGCATTCGGCCTGAGATGCCATGGTGTAGGGGATGCCATTCGCATTGGCGAGGGCACCTCGGCAGTTCTCCGGGGAAAACAGTGTGCCTATGAAATCATGCAACAAATGGGAATGCGCCTCTCTTATGATGATTACCTGGCTGTTTCCAAAGAATATATAGACTCGCAGCAACATCCGGTAAGGATTCTGGAAAAACCCCGGATCCCCGCTCCGGAACGCATGAAGGCAAAACCTTTTGTTTTATTTGACTGCCTTTACGGCTTTGCATGCAACCCCTGCACGTTTGCCTGTAAATACGGAGCCATCACCAAAGATTCCACATCGGCAGTTCCGGTGGTGGATTACGACAAATGTATAGGCTGCATGGCCTGTGTGAGCCAGTGCCCCGGACTGGCCATTTTTGGCTATGATCTGGAGCGCAAAACGCTGTTTCTCCCGGTTGAATATGAGGTTACCCCGGGTGCTTCTCTTTATCTGGTAGATAACCAGGGCAGGAAAAGGGCAGAGGGCACGCTGGAAAAGCTTATGTTACGGCCCAACAAGACCAATGTGGCCCGCGTGAAAGTACACGAACCCATACCCGCCGATTTACTGGAAATTAGCGGATTCATAGTGAAGGAAGACTATCCCGGGCTTCCCGATATGCAACCCGTAGAAGAAAGGAAAGAAATTAAAACATACCTGTGTCACTGCGAGGACGTTGCCCTCGAAGATTTGCTCAAGCTCATTGGGGACCGGGATACGATAACGGCAGACGAGCTCAAGCACATCTCCCGTATGGGAATGGGGGCCTGCCGCGGATCGCGCTGCCTGCCACGGGCTGTGCAGACCCTGAGAAACTACGGGATACAGGTCATATCGGATCTGACACCCAGGGGCCCCATGGCAAACCTGGTGCAAATGGGAGAACTGTACCCTTATGGCCGGCCACAGGAAATCATCCTTCCCAGGGGTGTGAATAATGGTAAAGAAGATGAAGAAGCAGATGTTCTCATAGCCGGGGGAGGCATTGCCGGTAGTGCCCTGTTCCGGTACCTGGCAGAGGAAGGGTTTAACCCGGTTCTGGTAAATCATGACCGCGGGAGCTCCTGGAGGAATATTGCCGGGGGACGTCCGGCGTTCAGCCTTCCGGCCCTGGCCGACATCTCGGCACACAACCTGGAAATATTCAAGGAACTGCAAAAACAGGGCAATATTGATTTTCATATTTCCCGGTATGTCAATTTTGTACACGATCAGGCCACCTACCGCTCCCTGGAGGCTTCCAGGGCATGGTCAGATGCGTACATGGTAGAAGCAAAGGATTTTCACAAAGAAATTTCTGCTGCATTTAATGCATGTCAGCAAACATATTCCCATGCACTGATCACCAACAATTGCTGGCAGGCCAGCCCGGGAAAAACCCTGGACCTGATCAGGCATCTGGGTACCGGGGCAGGGGGGCGCATACTGGAACAAACCCGGGTCATGGACGTGGAAAAACAGGGAGACACCTATACCGTGATCCTGCTGGACCACAACAACAGGTACCAAGTTTTCAAAACCAGGCTGTTCATCAACGCACTGGGTCAGAACGGTGAGGAGTTTGCCAGAAAACTGGGCTTTATCACGGGTATATACCCGGTAAGACACCAGGCATTCATAACCAAGCGGCTGCCTCTTCTGGGGAAGGGCGGCAAGGCCCTGGATATGCTCATTGACCGGCGCAATTATAAAGGATTCTCGGCCGTTTACGGACAACAACTCGCAGACACAGGGCAGATCATAGGATGCGCTTCTCCGGTTACGGATATGCAGGAAGCGGGTAAAAACCTGAAAGTCAATACAGAAGATTTCCTCAACATTGTTGCCGAGGTGTTTATTCAGTGGTTGCCTTGTCTTGCCGATGCGGGATTCCAGGCCTTCTGGAGCGGATATTACACCGAGCCCAGATACATAGTGGATCCGGGCAGAGGCCTTTTCCTGGGCATGCGCGGCCATGGATTCATGCTTTCGCAGTACCTTGCAAAGCTTTATGTAGACGCGCTGAAAGGAAGAAAAGTCCCGGATTATTTCAGGGATCTGGCTCTGGATGGTCCGGGACTAAGCGAAATGGCTTTCAAATAAGCATAACGGCTCAATTGCCGCAGCAATCCAGCTGACGGCTCAGGAAAGTACGCATGTTGCTGTAAAGAGAACGGACGGCTGCATCTGTACGCAATACGTAATTATCTGCATATACTTTTTTAACATTGCCTGCACCATCCACAAAGAAAAAGGCAGGAACAAAGTTTTTGATCTCTCCTGTCAGCAGGGCATCCCCGTAAAAAAGCCTGGTAAATGCATTGACCTTTACCTGTGCCTGGGGATTGAATACGGGTCTGTTCTCCCACCATAGCTTGTTTCCGGTAGTTTCATCCACATCGTTCAGGCCGTTGTTTGCCAGGTAATCAAAATATTCCTGCTCCCGGCCTTCCATTTCCATGGCTGCTCCGTAGATCTTGAAACCGTGACCCTTAAATTCTGTATACAACTCCTTGACCTTGGGCATAAAATTGGAACAGTCCGGACACCACGAAGCCCACATAAAGAGCATCGTGATCCGGGCCCTGCTATATACATCGCTGAAGGCAAGCTCCGAGTCCGGAACTCCGGGTATGGGCAATGAAAAATTCCTGGTGGGTGCCAGAAATTCATGCAATCCCTTCTGAGAGATGGTCAGCGTTGTTGAAACGGACCCCCCGCCCAATGCGGTAACAGTCCCTTCCCTGCTCTGGGGCCGGTCAATATCCGAAATGGTTATCAACAGGGTATCTTTTTTCCGGTTGGCAGACAACCAGTTTTCCGCTCCGGCAGAAACCGTGACTTTCCATTCGGGAACGTTTGTGAAAACCAGCCTTTGTATAGGTTCCACGTCAAAGGGATCTACAGAAATCATGGGATCGGGATTCCCGAAAAAATTAATATAATAAGAGCCGGCTTCGGTATTGGTCTGTTCTACGGTGAGTGTTTTTTCAATTCCCGAGGTGGATTTAATAACATATATGGCAATCCTGGGTTTTTCATCGGGTAAGGCTGTTACATTAAGGGTGACCTTTGTTTCTCCTGGTGTGCCTTTGTCCGGGTAGACAGTACACCAGTCTTCGTTTCCCACTTGTTCCATATACCAGTTTTCCGTGGTCTTAACCGTAAAAGTCCTTTCAGAAGACAAAGGAGGAAGGTTAAATGTGACAGGAATTACAACCAGTGTTGCCGTCTGATCTGAAGGATTACAGGAAGACAGCAGGGCAAGCCCCAAAAAGGCGATAAACAGGATTTTTTGAAAAAAATGTCTTTTCATTGTTTTGATACATATTTTATGCCTGTAAAGTAAAACATTTTCCATGACAAACCAAAACACGTCCCAAATGCTTACATTTGCAGCATCAAGCAACAGTTGGACATGCCGGTGGTAACGGTTACAAGCGATTGGAATAAACATGATTTTTATGCAGGAGCCCTGGAGGGGGGGCTGCTGGGCATTTCCCCCGTCTATGAGATCACCCATCAAATCCATCCCTTTGACGTACGCATGGGGGTGTTTGTTTTGCGTCAGGCTTTTACCCGTTACCCTTCAGGAAGCATTCATATACTGGCGGTACAGGCGCAGGCAACCGATCAGTTGCCCATGTCAATTGCCTATTATCAGCAACATTATTTCATTACCGTGAATGATGGCCGCTTTTCTTTGCTGTTTGACCATGAACCGCAATGGATACGGGCTGTTTATACTGCCCCTGGAGCCTTTTCTGAACTCGACGCTTATATCAAAGCGGTAAAGGCCATTGTGGAAGACAAGATCGGGGAAATGACCCTGCCCGCTGAAATGAAAACCGAGGTAAGACCTTCAGCCGTAGCAGAAAAGGACTACATAATGGGACAGGTGATTTATATCGATTCTTATGGGAATGCCATTACCAATATCTCTCGTTCGCTTTTCAACAAAGTGGGAGCCGGCAGGGATTTTCGCATTTTTTTACAGGGACCTTATACCCGGATTGAAAAAATTTCGGATTCTTACCAGAGGGTGCGTCCGGGACAACTGCTGGCCCTTTTCAACAGTACAGGCCTGCTGGAACTGGCGGTTTTTATGGGCAGTCTGGCAACCCTTGAAAACATAGGATTATACGACGACATTCAGATACAATTCAACAAATATGGATAAAAAACAGATTCTGGACAGTTTTGGCAAGCTGTTGGATATTATGGACCGCCTTCGATCAGAGTGTCCCTGGGACAGGGAGCAGACACTGGAAAGCCTCCGCACCCTGACTATAGAAGAAACGTATGAATTGAGCGAGGCTATCCTTAAAGGGGACATGGAGGGGTTGTCAAAAGAACTGGGCGATATCCTGCTGCATATAGTCTTCTACGCAAAAATCGGGCAGGAGCAGGGAGCCTTTACTATGGGCGATGTTCTTGAGAACCTTTGTGAGAAGCTCATATTCCGTCATCCGCACGTTTTTGGCGATGTTAAGGCAGACAATACCCGAAAAGTGATCCAAAACTGGGAGCACATGAAAACAAAAGAAAAAAACGGGAACAAATCGGTCTTGTCAGGAGTTCCGGAGGGCTTGCCGGCACTAATCAAGTCCTTCAGGATCCAGGACAAGGCACGTGCCATGGGTTTTGACTGGGAGAAACGGGAACAGGTGTGGGATAAAATCGCAGAAGAAGCAAGCGAGTTCCGTGCCGAGTGGGAAAAAGGAGATCAGGACAGGATGGAAGCCGAATTCGGGGACTTGCTCTTTGCCCTGATCAATGCGGCCAGGCTCTATGGCATCAATCCGGAAAATGCCCTTGAAAGAACCAACCGGACTTTCATAGCCCGTTTCAATTATCTGGAAGAAAAAACCATCAAACAGGGGCGTTCCCTGAAAGATATGACCTTGCAGCAAATGGACAGGATCTGGGAGGAAGCCAAACTTAAACAGGGCAACTGAACCATGGAACACTGGCTGAGCCGCTCTGAATTGCTTGTGGGAAAAAGCGGACTGGAACAATTAAGCAAAAGTACCGTGCTGGTAGCCGGTCTGGGCGGGGTGGGGTCCTATGCGGCCGAAATGCTTGCGCGCTCAGGGATAGGTCACCTTATAGTGATAGATAATGATGTGGTTGGATTTACAAATCGCAACAGGCAGCTTCCGGCCCTGACCGGGACAGAAGGCATGCTCAAGACCCGTGTCATGGAAGACAGGATCCGGCAAATCAATCCCGATATTATCCTGGAAACGGTCAGTGAATACCTGGATGAATCATCGGTCCCCGTACTTTTGGACCAGTATTCGCCGCAATACGTGGTGGATGCCATTGACACCCTTTCCCCCAAGATTGCGCTGATATGTTACTGGCTGGGACGAAAAATTCCCCTTGTAAGCGCCATGGGTGCCGGAGCACGTTTTGATGCAACTGCTGTAAGGATTGATGATATTTCCAAAAGTTACAATTGTCCCCTGGCCTTCATGCTTCGCAAAAGGCTTCGCAAACTGGGAGTGGTCAAGGGGTTCAAGGTTGTTTTTTCTACAGAACTGCCCCGTGAAGGGGCTATTGTACCTTTTGAAGGCAAAAATAAAAAATCCATGACCGGCACCATTTCTTACCTCCCTGCTGTTTTTGGTTGTCTTTGTGCCCAGACGGTAATTTGTGATATTCTGGAAATTCGTACCTTTGAAAGATTTATTAAGGGAAAATCATGACTTTTGATATAAAGGAAATCTCCACCAGAAAAGAAATGAAGCGGTTTTCCCGCTTTCCTCTTGAGCTATATAAAAACAATCCACAATACGTACCCACCCTGATTTCTGATGAGATCAAAAGCATTCTGGATTCACCAAGCCTGAATTATTGCCAACGCAAGATCTGGATAGCCTGTGACAGCCGAAACCGGATTGTGGGGCGGGTTGTGGGGGTAATTAATCCACGGGCCAATGATATTTACAGCTATAAGAGGGTCCGCTTTGGATGGTTTGATGTTATTGAGGATTTTGAAGTGGCACAGTCACTCATACGGACGGTGGCAGACTGGGGGGCTTCCCTTGGTATGACCGAGATCCACGGCCCGCTGGGTTTCAACACATGGAACAAACAGGGACTGGTGGTTGAAGGTTTTGAAAACCTCCCTCAATTCAATTGCCTGTACAATTACCCCTATTACTCAGTTTTCCTGGAACGCATGGGCTTTTCAAAAGAAGTGGACTGGATCCAGTACATCATGTCTGCCCGGCAACCTGTTCCTGACAAGATAGAACGCATAAACGAAGCGATCATTAAGCGTTACAACCTTCACATCCTTAAATGGAAAAAAGTTAGTGATTTCAAGCCTTACATTGACGAATTCTTTGAAATGTACAACAAGAGCTTCATTACGGTTCAGAATTTTATTCCACTAACACCGGAAGAAATCCAGGCAAGTACCCGTATTTACATGAAACTGATTAATCCGGCTCTTTCCTGTTTTATAATGGACAGCAATAACCGGGTAGTAGCCTTTTCCATATCATTTCCCAGCCTCTCACGGGCACTTCAAAAAGCCCGTGGTACCCTTTTCCCGTTTGGATGGTTCCATATCCTGAAGGCCTATTTATTTTACAAGGACATTGATCTTATGATGAATGGCGCTCATCCAGACTGGAAAGGGAAAGGTTTGAGTTCAATTTACCACTACCATACAAATAAAACCGCCATCAGAAAAAATCTGCGCTGGGCCGTAACAAACCCCCAGCTGGAAAACAATCATGCCATTGATGTATGGAAGGAATATGATACCAGGCTGCACACGCGCAGGCGTTGTTATTTGAGAGACATAAATTTTTAAACGTATATAAAATGACAATTCACGAAATCGTATCGTTGGTGAAGGGAAAGATACTCTGTGGTAATGTAGGGGAAGAAGACTTTGTAGAATATTGCTTTGCTTCTGATCTTATGAGTGATGTACTGACTGTACGCAGGAGCGATTTCATGCTCATAACCGGTTTGTCCAATGTACAAAGCATCCGCACGGCAGAAATGAGTGATCTTAAGTACGTGATGCTGGTACGGGGAAAAACACCGCCGCAGACTATGATAGAGCTTGCAGAAGAAAGCGGAATTGTTCTTATCATGAGTCCGTATTCCATGTTTAAGGCATCCGGAATCCTTTACATGGCCGGGTTGAAGGGTGTTTTTTGATGGATTTGTCGTTTAATATACAGGGAGGTGATTTTACCTCTGCAGGGACAGCTTCTTCACAGGTACGGCGGACCCTTAAGGAACTGGGAGTGGATGCATCGGTGATCAAGCGTGTGGTTGTTGCCCTGTATGAGGCCGAGGTCAATATTGTAGCACATGCTTGCCATGGCACGATCACGGCCCAAATCAATCCCGAACGCGTCTTTCTTCAGCTGGTGGATGAAGGTCCCGGCATTCCCGACATAGAAAAAGCCATGACCCCGGGTTTCTCAACGGCATCGCAGGAAGTAAGGGAAATGGGATTTGGCGCTGGTATGGGATTGCCTAATATTTGCAGGAACGCCGATGTTTTCAATATTCACTCTGTCCCTGGAAAAGGCACGACCGTTGAGATAACTATTCAAATAAAATGAGTATGGATCAACAAATGAAACCCTTTCATCATGCATTAAGTATCCGCAGGGAGGTCTGTACAGGTTGTTCACGCTGCATTCGCGTATGTCCTACAGAAGCTTTGCGGGTGAAGGACGGTAAAGCCACACTCCATCCGGAATGGTGCATCGATTGCGGGGAATGTTTTAATGTTTGTCCTGTAAGGGCAATTGTGGTGGAAGATGATGACATAGCTCAGATTTTCAGTTACAAGCACAGGATACTTCTTGTTCCTTCTATCTTCTTTGCCCAATTTGAAGAAAAGCTTACCCTGGACGCCATCAAGGGTATCCTGTACGATATGGGTTTCACCGAGCTATGTACCGTAGAACAGGGCGCCGATTTGCTGGTAGACGAAATCAATCATTATATTGAGGACTTTGAAGATGAAAAGCCGGTGATTTCCTCTTATTGTCCGGCAGTTGTACGGCTCATACAGGTACGTTTTCCTTCTTTTTCTCACCGCATCATGCGCCTGATTCCTCCCCTGGAAATAACGGCCCAGTATTACAGGAACGAGTACCAGAAGAACGGGGTTCCCCTTGACGAGGTTGGCATTTTCTATGTCACTCCCTGTGCGGCTAAGATTGCAGCCATCAAAGCTCCGGTTGGAGGGTATACTTCTCCTATAAACGGGGTCATTAACATGTCTGAACTATACAACAAGGTTTTCCTGGCCTATAAGCAAAAGGGAACCAGTGAGCACGAGCATTGCACCCTAACCCATTCTTCGCTTTCCTCGATCGGGATCCGCTGGTCTACCACCGGCGGAGAAGCCGTCAATATCCGGGGACGTGCTCTGGCCATAGACAGCATGCCCAATGTGATCGATTTTCTGGAACGGCTGGAAAATGAAGAAATAAAAGGGGTGGATTTTCTGGAATTGCGTGCTTGCGACATGTCTTGTTGCGGCGGGATCCTTGTACAGGACAATCGTTTTCTGATCAGGGAACGCATAGAGAAGTCGGCAGAGGAACTCCCCCTGAAACACATGCTGGACCAGGAGTTTAAAAATGTATGTTCCGGTCACATACCCATGGACCCGGTAGAGCCCAGGGCCATGATCAAATACCATTCAGACCTGACCATTGCCCTGCAGCGCATGGAAGAATCACGCAGGTTGCGGCTGATGCTCCCGGGCATTGATTGCGGCGCATGCGGCGCGCCTTCCTGCGAAGCCCTTGCAGACGATATTGTATGCGACCGTGCGACTCCGGATCATTGTGTGATCCTGCACGCACATAGGGCGGGTTCTGAAATGCTCGAAAAAATATGGGGAAAGAAACATTTTAATAAAGAATAATAAAAATATATGACAGTAAAAGAAATGGCAGAAGCCTTGAACTTGCGTGTATTCGCAGCAGAGGAAGGATTGGAAAAACAGGTGGTCGGCGGTTATACTTCCGATTTACTGAGCGATGTGATGGGATATGCCGATGCCGGCATGGTGTGGATCACCCTTCAGACCCACAAAAACATAATTGCTATTGCTTCGCTCAAGGAACTGTCTGCTGTGATACTGGTAAAAGGCTTTGAACCTGATGCCGACACGCTGGCGCTTGCCAGGCGGGAACAGATTCCTTTACTGGGAACATCCGGACAGGCGTTTGAAACTTCGGGCCGATTGTACCGGTTGCTTAACCCCTGATTATGATTAGTGCAAAAGCCGACCTGCATATTCATACTTTTTTATCTCCCTGCGGTGATATCGGGATGACTCCCCTGAACATCGTAAGACATGCAAAAGCCAAAGGACTGCATCTGATTGCTGTAACCGATCACAATTCAACGCAGCAGGGACCCGTTGTACGCCAGGTGGGAGAACGCGAAGGGCTTGCCGTAATTTACGGGGCCGAGATTACCACCCGGGAGGAAGTGCATTGCCTGGCTTATGTGGGATCGGAAGAACAGCGGCTGGAATTGCAGCACTACCTTGAACTGCATCTGCCCAAGGTTCCCAACAATCCCGACATTTTTGGGTATCAGTTGTGGGTCGATGAGAACGAGCAGGTTTTAGGAGAAGCCCCCTATTTGTTGATATTGGGTATTGATCAGGGTATTGACCAGGTCGCCGGTTTTGTGCATTCCATAGGAGGACTTTTTGTTCCTGCCCATATAGAAAGGCCCAGAAATTCCCTGATGAGCCAACTGGGATTTGTGCCACCGGGATTACCGGCCGATGCGCTGGAGCTCTCACGCTTCTCCAATCCCGTGGATTTTTGCAGTAAAAACACCTACCTGAAAAAATATACCATAATTCAATCTTCTGACGCCCATTTCCCCGGGGACATAGGATTGGTAAGCACAACATTCCTTATGGAGAAACCAGGCTTTGAGGACTTGAAATCAACACTTATTATACCCCATGAATGACCTGGCATTGCATTTGCTTGATATAGTCCAAAACTCCCTGGGTGCGGGAGCTTCCTTCATTGCCATAGAGGTAAGTGAAAATCCGGATGAAAATTTATTGACTATCAGCGTAAAAGACAATGGTCGCGGAATAAGCCCCGAACAACTGCAAAAAATCAGTGATCCGTTTTTCACTTCCCGCACCACCCGCCGGGTTGGTCTGGGCGTTCCCCTGCTAAGACATACAGCAGAACAAAGCGGAGGCAGCCTGGAGGTGTCCTCGGAGCCTGGAAAAGGCACGCTTTTGACCGCCCGGTTTCAATATGACCACCTGGACCGGCCTCCGCTTGGCGATGTGGCCAATGCCGCAGTGCTCATGATCTCGGCAAATCCGGAAGTTGATTTTTCTTACAAATATTCATACAACGGAAGATCTTATCAGGTAAGCACACAAGAACTGAAGGAGGTTTTGGGTGACTTACCTCTTAATGATCTGTATGTTATGGAAACAATAGAAGAGATGATAAAGGAGAACCAAAGTGACCTGAAAGTTTGTCAAATTGAATAATTTGGGCTTACTTTGCCGATTCCTTTTAATACGGTATTAAAATTTTTTACAGATTATGACAAAGATTAAATCATTGGACGATTTGCGGCAAAGAAAACAGCAACTCGAACAAGGTATGGAAATCAGGGAAAAAAGCGACCATCCCGAGAGCCTTGTGCAAATTAAGGTTGCGATGGCTACATGCGGTATTGCCTCAGGCGCGAGGGCGGTTATGAATGCCTTTGTGGAAAAGATTAAAAAAGAAAAAATTCCTGCAGTTGTAACACAAACCGGATGCATGGGTTATTGCTATGCCGAACCTACTGTGGAAGTTAAGAAACCGGGGATGGATCCGGTGGTTTTTTCCTATGTCGATGTTGCAAAAGCAGAAGAAATAGTTGATAAATATATTCGCAATAACGAATTGCTTGACGGTATCCTGCCGGCTAACTATCAGACCATTTAAAAAATCCATTCAATAATATAGATCATAATGTATAAAATGCAATTACTTGTTTGCGGCGGAACCGGATGCCGGGCCTCTGCAAGCGCAAAAATTGTAGAAAAACTGAATGAATCACTTGCATCTCACGGATTGACTTCAGACGCACAGGTGGTAACCACCGGTTGTTTTGGCTTCTGTGAAAAAGGCCCCATTGTGAAAGTGATTCCGGACAACACCTTCTACACGCAAGTTAAGCCCGAAGATGCAGAAGAAATCGTTGCCGAACACATCCTCAAAGGAAGGAAGGTTAAACGTCTTCTTTATGAAAACCCCCAAACAGAAGAACATGTTGCCGATTCAAAGCACATGGGGTTTTACCAGAAACAAATGCGTATTGCTCTCAGGAACTGTGGCTTCATTGATCCTGAAAACATCGATGAATATATTGCCAGGGATGGTTATTCTGCTTTGGCACAGGTGATATCTGAACTCACCCCGCAACAGGCTATCGAAATGGTCAAACAGAGCGGCCTGCGCGGACGGGGAGGAGCAGGCTTCCCTACAGGTCTGAAGTGGGAGATTACCAGCAAGTTCACAGCAGACCAGAAGTATGTGGTATGTAATGCAGACGAGGGAGACCCCGGAGCATTCATGGACCGTTCCATCCTGGAAGGAGACCCCAATTCTGTTATTGAAGCAATGGCCATCTGCGGCTATTGCATAGGGGCAAACAAAGGGCTGATATACATCCGCGCCGAATACCCCCTGGCTATCAGTCGTCTTCGGATTGCCATCAGGCAGGCCCGCGAATATGGTTTGCTGGGCGACAATATTTTGGGAACCGATTTTTCATTTGACATGGAATTGCGTTACGGCGCCGGTGCATTTGTTTGTGGGGAAGAAACGGCCCTTATAGCATCCATGGAAGGAAAACGGGGAGAACCCCGGGTTAAACCGCCGTTCCCTGCAGAAGACGGATACATGCATAAACCTACCAACGTAAACAATGTAGAAACTTTTGCCAATATCCCCGTTATTTTTCTTAAAGGGCCCGAATGGTTTGCCAGCATTGGAACAGCAAAGTCAAAAGGAACCAAAGTGTTCGCCCTGGCAGGGAAAATTAATAATGTAGGGCTTATTGAAGTTCCCATGGGAATCACACTGCGTGAGATCATTTACGAGATAGGCGGAGGGATTAAAAATGGCAAGAAATTCAAAGCCGTTCAGACAGGAGGTCCTTCGGGAGGTTGTCTGACCGAAAAACACCTGGATACGCCTATTGATTTTGACAGCCTTATAGCTGCCGGCTCCATGATGGGTTCCGGGGGGATGATCGTCATGGACGAAGATGACTGTATGGTTTCCATCGCAAAATTTTACCTGGAATTCATTGTTGAAGAATCCTGCGGTAAATGTACACCATGTCGTGTAGGCAACAAACGCATGCTCGAGATCCTGGAAAAGATCTGCCAGGGCAAGGGTAACATGGAGGACCTGGACCACCTGCGCAATTTCGCCAACGTGATAAAGGATACTGCTTTATGCGGACTTGGACAGACTTCTCCCAATCCGGTTCTTTCCACACTGGATAATTTTTATGACGAATACCTGGCGCACGTCAAGGATAAAAAATGTTTTGCCAGGAAATGCAAAGCACTGGCACGCTACACCATTATTCCAGAAGTATGTACCGGGTGTACCGTTTGTGCCAAAAACTGTCCCGTCGAGGCTATTACAGGCGAAAGGCGTCAACCGCACTTCATCAACCAGGATATATGCATCCACTGCGGGGTATGTTACACGAAGTGTAAGTTTAATGCTATCTTAGTTCAATAAGCGAGAATATGGAAACAGTAAAATTAACTATAGACAATAAACACATAGAAGTTCCCAAAGGAACAACCATTCTCCAGGCGGCAAAACAGGCGGGTATCAATATTCCCTCGCTCTGTTACATGAACCTGCCCCATCTGGATCAGGAACACAAACCCGGAAGCTGCCGTGTCTGTGTAGTGGAAATCCCGGGAAGAAAGACCCTGGTACCGGCTTGTGCAACAAAATGTACAGATGGCATGGAAGTATTGTCCCACACGCTGCGCGCCATTAACGCCCGCAGGACAGTGGTGGAACTGCTGCTTTCCGACCACCCGAAAGATTGCCTTATATGTCCATCTTCCGGTAATTGCGAATTGCAGAAACTATCCATTAATTTGGGGATACGCAAGATCAATTCAGTAGAAAATGCAGCCATCTCGACCTACCGCAAGGATGCATCACCATCGTTGCTCCGTAATATGGACAAATGCGTGATGTGTCGTAGTTGTGAGACCGTTTGCAATGAAATACAGACAGTTGGAGCCCTGAGCGCAATCAACCGCGGCTTTATGTCGGTAGTAGCCCCTGCCTTTGAACAGGATCTTGTCGATTCTCCCTGTACCTTCTGCGGTCAGTGCGTGGCCGTTTGCCCCACAGGTGCCCTTACCGCTGTAGACAACACCTTCCATGTGATCCGTGCTTTGGCCGATCCTAACAAAACAGTGCTTATTCAAACTGCCCCTGCCGTACGTGCAGCCCTGGGTGAAGAATTTGGATATCCGCCGGGAACCCTTGTAACAGGAAAAATGGTGGCCGCTCTCAGAGCCCTTGGTTTTGACAAGGTATTTGACACCGACTTTGCAGCCGACCTGACCATCATGGAAGAAGGAGCCGAATTGCTCAACAGGATCTCTCGTTTTCTTAGCGGTGACAAGAACGTCCGCCTCCCCATACTTACTTCATGCTGCCCTGCCTGGGTGAATTTCTTTGAAACCAACTATACAGACATGCTGGATGTGCCTTCGACAGCGCGTTCACCGCAACAGATGTTCGGTTCCATTGCAAAAACTTATTTGGCCAAAAAGATGGACCTTAAGAGAGAAGACATGGTTGTCGTATCAGTTATGCCCTGTCTTGCCAAAAAGTACGAATGTCAGAGGGATGAATTCAAGGTAGACGGGAATCCCGATGTGGATTACTCCATTACAACCCGCGAACTGGCACACCTGATCAAGATTGGAAACATAGACTTCAAATCCTTAGAAGATGAGGACTTTGACCGTCCCATGGGTGAATCTACCGGTGCTGGTGTGATTTTCGGCGTTACAGGCGGTGTGATCGAAGCCGCCACCCGTACTGCTTATGAACTTTTTACCGGGAAAAAACTGGAAAAAGTCGAATTCAATGAGCTAAGGGGAATGGAGGGAATCAGAACTGCTACTGTCGATTTTGACGGAACATCCATTCACATCGGGATTGCCCACACCCTGGGCAATGCCAGAAAACTTCTGGACGGTATCAGGAAAGGATTATATAATTTCCACGCTATCGAAATCATGGCTTGTCCGGGTGGATGTATCGGTGGAGGAGGACAACCCCTGCACAGAGGCGACTCCATTGTTCTGAAAGCACGTATGGAAGCCATATACAAGGAAGATCGCAACAAGGTTATCCGCAAATCACACGAGAACCCCGAGATTTTAAAACTTTACGAAGAATTCCTTGGGAAACCGCTCAGTGAAACATCCCACAAACTGTTGCATACCCATTATTTCAGTCACCCGAAACAATAACCCTTAAGTTCTATTCTAATGATGAAGTTTGAAATAAATGATTGTCACAAACAGACAATAAAAGAAATATGTGAATCTTTCGGGAACAAGAGAAGTGAACTGATCAACATCCTGCATGCCACCCAGGAACATTTCGGTTATTTGCCCGAACCGGTCCAGCTGGAAATTGCCCTGAACCTGAATATGCCCCTTGCCAAAGTATACGGGGTGGTGTCTTTCTACTCGTTCTTTACCATGACTCCCAAAGGAAAATTTCCCATTTCCGTATGTTTGGGAACTGCATGTTATGTTCGTGGAGCGGAAAAAATTGTAGAGGCACTTGAAAAGGAACTCAAGATCAAGGTGGGACAGGTAACAGAAGACGGCAAGTTTTCTCTGGATTGTCTGCGTTGCATAGGTGCCTGCGGACTGGCCCCGGTCATGATGATTGGCGACAAGGTTCACGGCCGCCTGGAACCTGAAATGATAAAGGATATCCTGAATCAGTACCAGTAACCAGGACTGCTAACCTAACAGGGAGTGTGCCGGTTAGGTACACTCCCTGTTTGTTTTCCTGAAAAAAAGTATCTTTGCGCGTTAAACATCAAGTATGCCTGAAAATTCATTATTGACCAAACTGGAGGGGGTCCGCCGCAAATTCGAATCGCTTGAACACCTATTGTCAGATCATACGCTGGTTCAGGACATCAAACGCTACGTTGCCCTGAACAAGGAATATGCAGGGATTGAACCCATAGTCCGTGCCGGCGACAAATACCGCAATGCCTTGCGCAACCTGTCCAGTGCCAAAGAACTCCTGCTTACAGAAAAAGATGAGGAAATGCGTGCTTTTGCCAAAGAAGAGATTGACCGGCTGGAAGAAGAAATACCTGAAATGGAGCAGCATATTAAATTCCTGCTCATCCCGTCCGATCCACAGGACAGCAAAGACGCCATTATGGAAATTCGGGCCGGTACGGGGGGAGACGAGGCGTCCATTTTTGCCGGGGACCTGTTCAGGATGTACAGCAAGTTTGCCGAAAATAAAGGATGGAAACTGGAAGTGACAGGCGTTTCCGAAGGAACTTCGGGAGGTTATAAAGAGATCATTTTCGGGATAACAGGCTCTGGTGTGTACGGAGTGCTCAAGTACGAAAGCGGAGTTCACAGGGTCCAGCGTGTTCCGCAGACAGAAACCCAGGGCAGGGTACATACTTCGGCCGCTTCTGTTGCCGTCCTTCCCCAGGCCGATGAATTTGACGTGGAGTTGAACGATAAGGACATCCGCAAGGATACCTTTTGTTCTTCAGGACCTGGCGGACAGAGCGTTAACACAACCTATTCTGCCATACGTCTTACTCATATACCAACGGGGATAGTGGTTCAGTGCCAGGATGAAAAATCACAGTTGAAAAACTATGAGAAAGCACTTTCCGAGTTGCGCACCAGAATTTACAATATGGAATATGAGAAGTATCTGAACGAAATCGCTGCCAAGAGAAAGACCATGGTTTCTACGGGAGACCGTTCTGCAAAGATCAGGACTTACAACTATCCACAAAGCCGCGTGACAGATCACAGGATTAATTATACCATGCACAATTTGTCTGCTTTCATGGACGGAGAGATCCAGGAAGTGATTGATTTATTGCATATAGCAGAAAATACAGAACGATTAAAAGATGACCCGTCAGACACTTAACCAAAAGATAAACCTCAAAGGCAGCTGCCTGTGTGTGGGACTGGACATGGCTCCGGTTTCCTTTAAATCCATTTGCCGGATTGTCGAGGAAACAGCCCCGTACTGCGTTGCTTACAAAACAAATACAGCTTTCTTTGAAGCTAGTGGATGGGAGGGCTGGAAGTGTCTGGAAGACACTGTGTCCTACATACGTACCCGGTTTCCCGACCACTTCCTGATAGCCGATGCCAAAAGAGGCGACATTGGCAACACAGCCAGGGAATACGCGCGAACGTTTTTTGACAGAATGGATTTTGATGCGGTGACCCTATCTCCATACATGGGTTTTGATTCAGTGGCTTCTTTTCTTGAATATAAAGACAAATGGGTTATATTACTGGCCCTTACTTCAAACCATTCGGCCTCGGATTTTCAGTTTTCAGAGGGCACCGTGGGTACACCGCTTTTCAGAAAAGTCATTCTGACAGCTAACACCTGGGCAGGCAGTGACCGGCTCATGTACGTGGCCGGGGCGACCCGGCCCCAAATGCTGCAACAGGTGAGGCAGGTCGCACCGGACCGTTTTTTGCTTATACCCGGCGTGGGGACCCAGGGAGGTACCGTGGAAGAAGTGATGCATCACGCAAAAACCACCTCGGGAGATATCCTGATCAACGTTTCCAGGGCGATTATTCAATCAGAGGCTGGCCCCGGGGCGGCAGCTAAAGAATTTGCCGGATCAATAGCCCGGTTTTTTTCGTAATCTGATTTGTTGATCAGCAAACCATCGTAACACCTGTCAATTTTGCCGCTATCCCCGTCACGAAGTGTTTGGTACCACTTTTGTATTTGATGGAGTACCTGTGGCAACAATATTTCCACATCATGTTCCACCCCTGTTTCAAGAGCAATGGATGTGGGATTGGGAGCTCCCTGGAATTGTGTTTGATTAACATTGATTCCAAAGCCAATAATGCTGGAGGTGAGGTTGTTTCCCGAAAGTTGATGCTCAATGAGGATTCCGCAGATCTTATTTGGGCCTATGTATATATCGTTCGGCCATTTTATGCGCGGAGATAAGTCAAGGGTGACCAGAAAATCACAAATAGCCAGTGCAGTGCACTTTGAAATAAGGAATTGTTTGTTCGCCGGAAGAAATGCAGGTCTGAGCAGCAGGGTGGCCAGCAGGTTTAAACCCCTGTTGCTTTCCCATCTGCGTGTATATTGTCCGCGTCCGTTTGTCTGGAAAGAGGCTGTCCAGACAGTTCCTTCCCCGGCATGGTTCAGGTGGCGGCGGGCTTCTGAGTTGGTGGAATCAATTTCCTCAAACCGGATGATTTGCAGTTCAAACACAGTCGCAAAAGTACTAATTTATCCTTACCTTTGTAAGGGTTTGAAAATAACGAATGAAAGATGTTAAAATAATAACCGGAGCCATGCTGGACAAAAAAGCACAAGCCGTATGCAGCATGGATCTGAGGAAGCTGGATACCACCATTTGTGACTATTTTGTCATCTGTCATGCCGATTCCGGTATACAGGTTGCTGCCATCGCAGACCACGTGGAAGACGAAATGGTTTTAAAGGCCAGGCGACAGATAAGAAGAAGCCAGGGAAAAGAAAACCGCTTCTGGGTGATCCTGGACTACGGCGATATTGTGGTTCACATTTTCCAGACCGAATACAGGCGCTTCTACCGCCTGGAAGACCTGTGGGCCGATGCGGTTACGCAGCATTACAATTAATGTTATTTATTATGAACGGAAATTTTCCCAACCAGAAGAAATCAAATAAACCACCGCAATTACAGATAAAAAAGCGCATAAATCCTTTTTTATGGGTTTATATCATACTGATAGGACTTATTATCTATTTCATGTTTTCCAACCGGTCCGGAGATCCTGTGAAAACAGAATGGATCACGGTAAAGGAACAGATGGGGCCCAAGGGTGAAATTGAAAAGATCGTATACATAAGCAATCTGCAACGGGCCGAGTTGTATATAAAGCCCGATGCTCTTGAACAATACAAGGTAAAGTTCGGGGACAGAGTACCAAAATTTGCCCCGCAGTTTTATTTTATTGTAACAGAAAACTTTGATGCAGAAGTTCAATTTGAGCAATTACGCAATTCATTGCCGGAGGAACTGCGTTTTAAGGTAGAGATAGAACAGCGTTCCAGTTACTGGGGCAGGATCATTGAATGGCTACTGCTCCCTGTTTTGCTCATCCTGATGTGGGTATTCATGTTCAGACGTATGTCCAGGGGTCCGGAAGGTGGAGCCGGTGGTGGCGGCATTTTCAATGTAGGCCGTTCGCAGGCGAAACTTTTTGAAAAAGACAAAACCGTTGCCAATGTGACGTTCAAAGATGTAGCCGGTTTGGAAGAAGCAAAGGTGGAAGTTATGGAGATTGTGGATTTTCTTAAAAATCCGGGAAAATATACGAGCCTGGGAGGCAAGATTCCTAAAGGTGCTTTGCTGGTGGGACCTCCGGGTACGGGAAAAACACTGCTGGCCAAGGCGGTGGCCGGAGAGGCGAATGTTCCTTTCTTTTCCATATCGGGTTCGGATTTTGTGGAAATGTTCGTGGGGGTAGGCGCTTCAAGAGTCAGGGATCTTTTCAGGCAAGCCAAAGAGAAGGCTCCCTGCATCGTATTTATAGATGAAATTGACGCCGTAGGAAGGGCACGGAGCAAGAATACCGGGTTCACCTCTAACGATGAAAGAGAAAACACATTGAATCAACTCCTTACAGAAATGGACGGTTTTGGTTCCAACAGCGGTGTAATTATTCTTGCAGCAACCAACCGCGCAGATGTTCTTGACAAGGCACTGATGCGTGCAGGACGTTTTGACCGTCAGATACACGTAGACTTGCCCGAGTTAAAGGAACGTCATGAAATATTCAAGGTCCATTCACGCGGTTTAAAACTGGAAGAAGGATTTGACCTGGCCTTCCTGTCCAAGCAAACGCCCGGTTTTTCCGGTGCAGATATAGCCAATGTATGCAATGAAGCGGCATTGATTGCTGCCAGGAAAAATAAGAATGCCATACAGAAACAGGATTTTCTGGATGCCATAGACCGTATTGTGGGGGGGCTGGAAAGGAAAAGCAAGATCATCAGCCCGCAGGAAAAACGCACCATAGCTTTCCATGAAAGCGGACACGCGACCGTATCGTGGATGCTCAGACACGCCAATCCGCTGCTCAAAGTGACTATAATTCCACGTGGCCACGCTTTGGGAGCCGCCTGGTACCTGCCCGAGGAACGGCAAATAACCACGGTGGAACAAATGATGGATGAAATGGCATCTGCCCTGGGAGGCCGTGCCGCCGAGGAATTGATGATTGGTCAGATATCCACAGGAGCAATGAATGACCTGGAAAAAGTAACAAGGCAGGCTTATGCCATGGTCGCTTATTTTGGAATGAGCGACAAGATAGGAAACGTCTCTTTTTATGATTCCACAGAGAACGCCGGCTTCAACCTGGGGAAACCATACAGCGAAACCACAGCCCAGCTCATTGACAGGGAAGTCAGGCGTATCATTGACCAGGCTTACGATACAGCTCGCCAAGTGCTGAAAGAATATAAGGAAGGATTTTTAAAACTGGCCAACCAGCTTTTGGAAAAAGAAGTGATTTTTTCTGATGATCTGGAAGCCATTTTCGGGAAGCGACAATCGGCAGAAACACTGCAAGTAGAAGCAATTAATCCGGAAGAAACAATTGAACACGCTGGTTAAACGGTCCTTAAGCGGCCTGGTTTTCCTGGTCCTGATGATAGCAGGACTATTGCTGCACCCCTTTGGATTTGCTGCTCTAATGACTTCCTGTGTGGGCATTATGGTCATTGAATATTACAGAATGTCTCTGGGTGCCTGGAACAGGGCAGGGCAGATTTTCGGATTCCTTGCCTCTGTTATGCTTTTTATTGCGACATACATTATGGCACGTTACGGGGCATGGACGGCAAGATACTTCCTTTTATCATTGCCGCTTCCTGTAACGGCAACATGGATATCTGTCTTGTTCAACAAATCAGAGGACGCATTCCGTTCTGCCACCCTCCTCCTTCTGCCCCTGGTGTATATTGCTGTTCCCTTTTCCATGTTTAATTTTTTGGTTTTCAACTCTTTAGGCATGTTTCAAGGAATGTATCTGCTGGTTCTGTTCATTCTGCTTTGGGTATCAGACATTGGAGGCTATCTTATTGGAATGGGATTCGGACAAAAAAACGGCCATAAAATGTGTCCGGCCATATCTCCAAAAAAATCATGGGAAGGTTTTGCAGGAAGTCTGATTTTTTCTCTGGCAGCAGCGTTGGTTTTGTACAAACTGGAAATGTTGCCTTTTTCCTGGTATCATTGTGTTGTTTTGGCCCTGATCATAAGTGTTTTTGGCGTTATCGGAGATTTGACAGAATCGGCCATGAAAAGATATTTTGGGGTAAAAGATTCGGGAAGAATTATGCCAGGTCACGGAGGATTGCTGGACCGTTTTGACGGAGCTCTCATGGCGATGCCAGTCGCCATAGTCTATGTGTTGTTTATCTTATTAAGAGGTTGATATCTTATGCGAATCCATAAAGAAGGCAGAAGCACAATCATTAGAGTAATTATGGCCATAGTGGTTTTTCTTACTGTTATCATTTCTTTTTCGCTTTACAATATCTGGATACTAACCCTGTTTGTCCTGCTATCGTTGCTGGTACTGGCCCAGACACTGATGTTTTTCCGTGTGCCCAACCGCAATATCCAGTTCAGGGATGACGGCATTGTGGCTCCGGCCGATGGTCGTATAGTTATGGTCCAGGAGGTCATGGTGAATGAATTTATCCAGGAAAAAAGGTTGCAGGTGTCCATTTTCATGAACCTTTTCAATGTGCACGTGAACTGGTATCCATGTGGAGGAAAAATTATCTATTACAAATACCACCCCGGGGATAAAATGGTGGCATGGCACCCAAAATCTTCGGATAAAAATGAACATACCACCATGTTCCTTTACCAGGGTAAACATCACATTGGAGTGCGGCAAATAGCCGGACTGATGGCCAGGCGTGTGATCTGCAAAGCCAGAATGGGCAAACAGGTATTGCAGGGCAGCGAAATGGGGATCATTAAATTTGGATCACGGTTAGACATCCTCTTGCCGCTGGATGCAGAGGTCGTGGTCAAAAAGGGGCAAAAGGTCTGGGGCTGCGAAACGCTGCTAGCCGTTCTCAGGTAATGGCATTGATCGCTGCCAGGGGATCTTTTGAATTGAACACATAATTGCCGGCAACCAGTATGTCGGCACCATTCTGGTAAAGTGTCCGGGCATTGGAACCGTTTATTCCCCCGTCCACCTGAATAACAAAGCTTAGTCCTTTTTCTTGTCTGATCCCGTGAAGCCGGTTGATTTTTTCAACAGACTCTTCAATAAAAACCTGACCTCCAAATCCGGGGTTGACAGACATAACCAGTACCAGGTCTGCGTAGTGAACTGCTTGTTCCAGAACAGAAACCGGTGTAGCCGGATTCAGGGCTACACCTGCTTTCATTCCCAGACGGCGGATTTCCTGCAGGTCCCTGTTCAGGTGGGGGCACGTTTCAAAGTGTACAGTAAGCCATTCAACGCCAAGGTCTTTGTACCGCTGATAATAGCGGGATGGCTCTACTGTCATAAGGTGGGCATCCATTGGCTTTTTGGCATAACGTGCAATAGCCTGGATGACGGGAAAACCATAAGATATGTTAGGGACAAAAACGCCGTCCATAACATCCAGGTGGAAACTCCATGCACTACTGCTGTTGACCATATGGCAGGAATCGGCCAGGTGACCAAAATCAGATGATAGCATGGATACAGCGACTTTTCCCATTTCAGACCATTTTCAGGATTTGAAGAAGCAACTTCCAGAATTTGCCCGTACTTTCAATATCAAGTCTTTCTGCCGGAGAATGGACTCCTTTTAATGTGGGACCGAAAGAAATCATATCCAGATATGGAAAGGCGTCCAGAAAAATTCCACATTCCAGTCCGGCATGGATCGCTTTGACTTTAATGGGCGTGTTGAACAATGTCTTGTATGCCTGCACGCACACCTTCAGGATGGGGGAATCGGGGTTGGGCGCCCAGCCGGGGTATTCTCCCTGGTGTGTCACTTGTGCGCCGGCAAGAAGAAAGATGCTTTCAATCCGGGCGGCGGCATTTCTTCGTGCCGAGTTAATGGCACTCCGCTGACTGCTTCCAACACGGATCACATGGCCCGGTTCCATTTTTACAGATGCCAGGTTCGTTGATGTTTCCACCAGTCCCGGTACTTCTTTGCTCATACCCAGTACTCCGTGTGGACAGGAATACAACGCAGATATGAGCCTGTAAGCTGTTTTTTTGTCAATGACCGTTTCCGGAAGGGGGCAGGGTACAATCTGGTTTTGAAGCTCGGGATCGGTATGCTTGTATTCTTTTTCCCATTCCCGTGCCAGCTCCTGGAATAATTTCCTGAATGCAGCTTCATCTTTTTTTCTTACCACACATACAGCACCGGCCTCTCTTGCGATTGCATTCCTTTTATTCCCGCCAGAGAGGGAGCTTATGTCAATATTCATATCTTGCTGAGCCTTCCATAGAAAACGCGCCAAAAGCTGAACTGCATTGCACAGGTCCTTGTGGATCTCGTCACCACTGTGACCGCCTGTTCCCCCGGTAATACGCACCTCTAATGCAGTAACCCCCCGTCTGGGAACGGTCCTGGAAAGGTATGTAAAGCAGGCCGTAGTATCAATCCCTCCGGCACAGCCGATAAAGACCTCTCCCTCATCTTCCGAGTCCAGATTCAGCAGGATTGTTCCCTTAATAAAACCGGGTTTCACGGCACGGGCCCCGTCCAGGCCTGTTTCTTCAGAAACCGTGAAAAGACATTCCAGCGGGCCGTGCTCCAGGGAATCATCATCCAGTACTGCAAGGGAGGCTGCAACCCCAATGCCGTCATCGGCCCCCAGGGTGGTTCCCCTGGCCCTGAGCCAGCCATCCTCTACGTAACACTGAATGGCTTCTTTGGAAAAATCAAAAACAGTATCGGCGTTTTTTTCGCATACCATATCGGTATGGCTTTGTAAAATCACACAGGGACTGTTCTCTTTACCGGCCGAGGCTGCTTTCCGGATTACAACATTGCCTGTCTTATCTGTCTGGTATTCCAGTTTGCGTTCTTTGGCAAATTGTTCCAGGTAACGGGTCATGCCCGATTCGTTGCCGCTTTCGCGCGAGATCCTGCAGATTTCAAAAAAAAAGTTAAACAGGGAAGAAGGTTCCAGGTTGTTCATTATGATTGGGTTTAACCGTTCTTGAGACGTTTCTCAATATCGGTCACGTATTGGCGGAACACCCGGTCTGTGTCCATCAGGTTGCACACTGTATTGCATGAATGCAAGACGGTCGCATGGTCCTTACCGCCAATCAGGGATCCGATGGTAGAGAGCGAGTTCTTTGTCAAATTCCGGCTCAGGTACATGGCTATTTGCCTGGCCTGGCATATTTCCCGTTTTCTTGTCTTTGACAGGAGTACATCCTGGGTTATGCCAAAATAAGTGCATACCGTCTTCTGAATGTCCTGCACAGATATTTCCCTGGGAGTGGTATTGACCAGCCTGTCAATGATGCCCTGGGCAAGCTTAAGGGTAACGGGTTGCTTATTGAAGGTTGACTGGGCTAACAATGACCAGAACGTGCCTTCTATTTCACGAATATTTGTTGTTAACTGGCTGGCAATAAATTCAAGAACTTCACGCGGAACTTCTACGCCCTCGTTGTAACATTTCTTTTCCAGGATAGCCAGTCGTGTGGCATAGTCGGGACTTTGCAATTCAGCCGATAGTCCCCATTTAAATCTTGACAACAATCTGTCGTCCAAGTCTTTAAGGTCTACAGGGGCCTTGTCGCTAGTCAAAATCAGTTGCTTGCCGGACTGGTGTAAATGGTTGAAAATGTTGAAATATGCATTCTGTGTTCCCGGTTTTCCCGCAAAATCCTGTACATCATCAATGATCAGCACATCAATCACTTGATAAAAGTGCATGAAATCTGTGAGCTTGTTTTTAACGTTGGCTGCGTCCATGAACTGGATCTGGAACAGGTTGGCCGAAACGTACAAGACAATCTTTTCGGGCATCAGTTTCTTAATTTCAATCCCGATGGCTTGTCCAAGGTGGGTTTTCCCCAAACCGGAACCTCCGTAAACAAACAACGGGTTGAAAGGTCCTCCCGGTTTTTCGGCAATGCTCAGGCCGGCAGTTCGTGCCAGGCGGTTGCAGGGTCCTTCTACAAAATTATCAAATGAATAAGCGGCATTCAGCTGCGGGTCAATCTTTAACTGTCGTATACCGGGTATAACGTACGGACTGGCTACTTCATCCCTGTTTATCCTTGAAAAGGGGATGGTCTTGTTCTGGAACTGTGCCTGACCCTGTTGAGGAAGGGGCATGCCCTTGCTGTAAGAGTCTACCTTGACACAATATTCAAGTTTTGCCGTGCTACCCAATTCTTTTCTGAGAGAATGACCCAGCAGGTCAATGAAATGTTCTTCTATGTATTCCCTGAAAAAATGAGAAGGAACCTCTATCGTCAGGACATTACTCTTAAGTTTCAGAGGGACGATGGGTTCAAACCATGTACTAAAACTAGAAGGTTGAATATTATCCTTAATGATATTCAGACAGTTATTCCATACGATTTTGTGGGGGGACGGAACCATAATTTGATCAGGGGGTTTTGATATACAAAAATGGTTGAAAAAAATGGTAAAAAAAAATGAAAAATGCTTGGATTTTTAAAAAAAACAATAATGTTCTAAGAATCAAGAAGAAAAAAACAATATTTTAAAAAGCTGATAATCAAATATTTAGAAAAAGTTAATTTAAGCTTTCTATTGGTACAGCACGATTTGAGACAAAATAAAAATGTTTAAAAAACTGTAATTCTAAAGTATTTTTTGGGATTTTCACTAATCAGACGAATCAGAGAGTCTGCTCTGGAGATAACATCGGTTACCGAATGATACAATCCCGGATCGGAACCCAGCAGAGAGAGGGTCCCTTTGGGATCGCCAAGGTTGTCCAATAACTGACGAAGGCCATTCACGGTACCTGCAAGCTCTGCATCCTTTAGTCCTGCAGAAATGGTTTCAAAATGATCCAGTGTTGCCCCCAGATCACCCATTGCCTTGTTCAGTCCTGTAACCAGGCTGTCTACACCCAGGAATATCCTGTCTATGTCGGCAGCATTCTGATCCAGGGTTTCTGTCAGGGTGTTGATGTGCCCCAGTGAAGTGTTCAGGCGGGCAAGGCTTTGCCTGATATTGTCCCGGTTTTCGCTGTCCAGTATGTTGTTCAGTTGAAGAATGGTCTGGTTCAGGTTGGCTGTCAGAAGCGATATGTCGTCTTTGAGTGAAACGATCTCTGTGGTAAGCATGCTTATCAGGTCACGTTCAACAGATACTCCCAAAGTGTCACCCGGCCTTAGCCAGTCCGGGGAATCACCCAGGAGAAGTTGTATGGCTTTGCCTCCTAATATATCTGCACTATAGATCTGGGCTACTGTCCCCACAGGTAATCGAAAATCCTTTTTCAACCGTATGGTCACAACCATTCGTTGCTTTTGCTGGTCAAATACAATTTTGTCAATGGTTCCGGCCGCCAGTCCCAGGACAGAGACAGGACTGGTAGCGGCCAGACCGGACACATCTGGATATATGGCGTAATATGTGCTGGTCCCACGGAACAGGTCGTTGCCTTTAAGGAACTGTATGACAAAATACAAGGCTACAATAACTATCAGGGAAAAAAATCCGATCTTCAACTCACGGGAGAACTTGCTGGCTTTCATTATCATTTAGTTAACAGGGACCAATTTACCATCCTGGACGGCAATTACAAAGGCATCCGGGAAACTGCCTGAACGCAGTTTATTACAATATGCCTGGGCTTCCTCAATGCTATTGAAATCGCCCAGTGTATATTTGTACTTGTAAATTTGACCCGGCGACAGGATATATTGTATTTGAGGATTTGAACTCAATATGCGATGCGAGGCCGGGAGCTTTTCCACAGTGGCCATAACCTGGACTCTGAAACGTTTTTCAGCCGGGGCATCTCCAATATTGTTATTCAGTGTGTTTTTTCCGTTTTCGGCGTAGGTCTCCATATATTTTTCAAATCCGAAAAAAAGCTGCCGGGCAAGGTTTCTTCGTCCTTCATCGGAACTAAAGACCTTCCTGTCTGTACTGCTATTAATGAAACCGAGCTCCACCAGTACGGCCGGCATGGAACAGTAGGCCAGAACAACAAAACCACCCTCTTTCATTCCCCTGTCTTTTTCAACCCCCCGCAGCGGACCCTGCCTCAGGGATTGCTGAATGCAAGTGCCCAGGATTCTGGATTGCCTCATGATGGCGTCTTTCTGAAAGTTGAAGACGATCATCGATTGGGGGTTGTTGGGATCAAATCCCTCATACTTTGTTTTATAATCTTCTTCAAATCTGATCACTTCATTTTCTTTCAACACCACATCATAACTGTCATCTTTCCTGTGACTCCTGTCACCGCCAAACACCCAGGTTTCCGGACCCAGCGAGACCGATGTGTTTTTTTTGGCAGAATTAACATGAATAGAGATGAAAAGATCTGCATGTTGTTCAGATGCCATAGTTCCTCTTTTATCCAGGTCTACGGCCACATCCCGCGTACGGGTGTAAATGACTTCTATGTCGGGATAATTCCGGGCGATTTCCTGTCCCAGGTACCGTGCCACCGAAAGGTTGATGTCTTTTTCTCTGAGTTTCTTGTCCGGACTCAAAGCCCCCGGATCATGACCTCCGTGACCGGGATCTATCACCACTTTACGTATGAAAGGCCCTGAAATGCTCTGGGCCAGGATGGCATACGAATTGCAAACTGTGAAAGCGGCTACCAGCACGGGAATCAGTTTTTTCATATATATTTGCAACTTATGTCTGCTGAAGACAAAGATAATAAAAGTATTTTGCATACGGTATTTTGTTTGGTGTTCCTTATCCTGGGAACACCCATCCTTTATGGGCAGCAGAAACGGATTCCCGAAAACGCGATTGCTCCGGTTAGTGATTCCTATAAAAAAATCCTCTATACCCCGGTAACCTCCAGACCAGAAAAAACAGCCCTGACAGTCATGTGGAACGATTTTAGCCGGTATACCGGTCTGAAACAGGCGGCAGTTGGTTTGTCAGTTGCAGATCTGGACAGTCTTGCCCGCCTGGACAGTATCCGGGCCCACACCCAGCTGGAAGCGCCTGCCTTTTCCACAGCCAGGGACTCGGTAGTGGAAGATTTCCAGGACGGGAAAACCATGTTATATTACTACGGAGATGTCAAGGTTACCTACGATAATATGGAGATCACCGCCCAGTACATGGAATACAATGCAGATACCAGGACTGTTTTTGCCACAGGTGTAATTGACTCAACCGGTGTAATGCAGGGAAAACCCGTGATGAAGGAGGGAAGCAACAACTATGAGATGGAGTCTGTGTATTACAATTTCATTAGCCGCAAAGCCCGGATAAACAATATGGTAACGCAGGACGAGCAGGGATTCCTTCATGGTAAGAGTCTTAAAAAGATGCCCGACAATTCCATAAACATTAAGGGAGGAAAATACACAACCTGCGACGCGGAGGATCCTCATTTCTACCTGTATATGACTAATGCAAAAATAACGGCCGATGAAGACGGGAATGTTGGCCAGACCATTTTTGGACCTTCCTATGTGGTGATTGAAGATGTCCCCACTCCCATAGTCGTTCCTTTTGGTTTTGTTCCCAAACGCCCGGAACGCTCCGGAGGACTGCTGATCCCCTCTTACGGGGAAGAGGTTGCGCGTGGTTTTTTCCTGAGGGACCTGGGGTATTATTTTGTATTTGGAGATTACCTTGACTTTTCAGTAACAGGCGATATTTACTCGATGGGATCCTGGGCAGCAAAGGGAACGGCCAGGTATAAGAACCGTTATAAGTACAATGGTAGTCTGAATGTGAATTATTCAAAGAACGTTACCGGTGAGAGGGGGTCTGCCGATTACCAGGAATCGGGCGATTTTTCCATCCGGTGGAGTCATACGCAGGATCCAAAGAAACGTCCCGGAACGTCTTTCAGCGCCTCGGTTAATTTTTCAAGTCCGACCAACAACCGTTTCAACAGCCGGTCCATAGACGAAGCGTTGCAATCGCAGACATCATCCAGCATATCTTATGCAAAAACATTTGCAGGTACCCCTTTCAACCTTTCCATCAACTTCTTGCATAGTCAGAACAACCGGGATTCATCCTACGCCCTGACTTTACCTAACCTGACCCTTACCATGAGCCGGATCAATCCTTTCAAACGCAAGGAACGGATTGGGAAAAAGCGCTTCTACGAGGATATAAGCCTGAGTTATAACACCGCTTTTCAAAACAAGTTAAATTTCAAGTCTTCCCAATTCGGGCAGCCGGATTTCTGGGATGATTACAAAACAGGGATGCAGCATAATTTTGCCATAGGATTGCCCAGTTTCACACTGCTTAAATATTTGAATTTCACTCCCACGGTAAGCTATGGCATGAACTGGCATTTTATGAGCGAAACCAGATCATTTGATCCTGTGACACAAAAGGTCGTCTCTGAAATGACAAAACCTTTCAGCGAATTTGGAATAACACAATCCTATTCCGGAGGGATTTCAATGTCCACAAGGATATATGGCATGTTCAACTTCAAGCCTTCAGGAAAACTCAGGGCAATCCGTCATATGATAACCCCCTCTTTAAGTTTTAGTTACCATCCGGAACTGGGAACTAAAAGCAACGGTTTTGTAACGTTGGACTATACCGACAGCCTGGGTAGGGAACATTCTGTGCAATACAACAGATACAGCATGTCTGTTTATGGTCCTCCCTCTAAAGGGCGTACTGCAGCCATAAGCTTTTCGCTAGGCAATAACCTGGAAGCAAAAGTGTTCAACAAGAAAGACACTACCGAAAACGGAGGGCTCAGGAAAATAAAGCTGATAGACAATCTTTCATTGAGCGGTTCCTACAATTTTCTGGCCGATTCCATGCGACTGTCCAACATCAATGTAACGTTATCCACTTCAATTTTTGAAAAACTAGGCATCAATGCCAATGCGATGTTTGATCCCTATGCGGTCAACCGGCGCGGCGAACGGATCAATACGCTGAATGTGGTTCAAACCGGAAGCCCGGCCAGGCTCACCAATGCCAGCTTCTCTACTTCCTACTCGTTTAACGGCGGAGGCGGGAAGACCAGGAACAATGCCTATCAGCTGATCTATGAAGATCCTCTTACAGGGGAATACATACCGGGGGGATGGGTTTACTATATGGATCCGGAGATCCCCTGGTCTGTTAATCTGAATTACAGTTTTTCTTATAACAAATCGTATACCTTCGCCAATGAAAAATTGAATGTAAACCACAATTTTAACCAGACTCTTGGATTTTCAGCACAGGTGAAACTGACCAAAGATCTCAGCATCAACATAAGAAGCGGGCTGGATATGATGAAATTCAAACTTACCACAACGCAACTCAGCGCCACGTATGACCTGCATTGCTTTCAGATTTCTTTTTCCTGGGTACCCAACGGCCAGTGGGAGAGCTGGAGTTTTCGCATAGCAGCCAAAGCTTCTGCCCTTGCCGATCTTTTGCAATACAAGAAGAGTTCCAGTTTCTGGGATAATTAAATTTTTTTTCTATCTTTGCATCGTCTTAGCTTCATTCCGCAGCTTTAACTCAGTTTTAACATATTTTCTTTAATGTACGACATCATCGAGCTTAGCAGCAAGTCTATGGAGGAACTCCATAGAATCGCAAATACATTGGATATCAAAAAGGTAGAATCCTATGCAAAAAACGAACTGATATACCAGATTCTTGACATTCAAGCCGAATCAGGGATTTCTTCCACGGCATCTTCTGCCAAAAAAACCAATACAAAAACCAAAACTGCCCATCGCGCACGCAAACCACAGGCAACAACGCAGGCAGCGGAGATATTTCCGGTTCCACAGCAGGGCAAAGACAATAACCCTCCCCAACCGGAAACAAGAAAAGCAGAAACCCAACCCTCAAAACCAGTAACCGGACAGGGACAAAAATCAGAAAGCAAGCTGGCCCCGGAACAGGTGCACAAGCCTGAGCGCAGGCCGGAACACAAACAAGAAATCAAGCCGGAACATAAGCCGGAGCATAAGCCGGAACATAAGCCGGAGCATAAGCCGGAACATAAGCCGGAACACAAGCCGGAACACAAGCCGGAACACAAGCCGGTCGCATCACAAATCAAAAAGGAACCTGCAAATGAGCCGGTCAGCGAACCTGCAAAAGAGGCTGTGTTAATACCGGCAGAAGAAGCTGTCCCGGTTAAGGAGCCCAGGGAAAAAGATATAACGGCAGAACCCGGTAAGGCAGCAGCAACAGAGGAACAAGCGGTTTCAAAAGCTAAAAAAGGAAGACCCAGGAAAACCAAGGAATCGGCAGATAAACAGCAATTTGTTCCGGTACATTCTCCGTCTTCACACCCCGCTTCTGCTCACAAACCTCACGACCAGGAGCAGATTCAGGAAGCTCTGCCCAGGAACAACGCAGAAAAGAAACCCGAGTACGAGGGAGTAGTCAGGGCTGTTGGGGTGCTGGAGATGATGCCCGACGGGTATGGGTTCCTGCGTTCCTCGGATTACAATTACCTGAATTCCCCCGATGACATCTACCTGTCCCAGCAACAAATCAAAATGTACGGTCTGAAGACCGGAGATACAGTTAGCGGCGAGATCCGGCCTCCAAGGGAAAGTGAGAAATTTTTCCCACTGGTCAAAATTCACGAGATCAACGGAAGGGAACCGGAATTCATACGCGACAGGGTCCCCTTTGATTTTCTTACGCCTCTTTTCCCGGATTCCAAATTCGATATTACATCCAAAGGTCACAATACATTGTCAAACCGCATCGTAGACCTTTTTACCCCTATAGGCAAAGGGCAGCGCGGTCTGATAGTGGCTCAGCCCAAGACAGGAAAAACCATTCTGCTTCAATCCATAGCCAATGCCATAGCCGACAACCACCCGGAAGTTTATATGATCGTGCTTCTGATTGACGAAAGGCCTGAAGAAGTCACCGATATGGCCCGCAATGTAAAAGCAGAAGTCATAGCTTCTACATTTGATGAATCTGCTGAACGCCATGTCAAGGTAGCCGGTATTGTCCTGGAAAAAGCCAAACGTCTGGTGGAATGCGGTCACGATGTGGTCATTTTACTTGATAGCATAACCCGTCTGGCGCGCGCTTACAACACGGTCCAGCCGGCCAGCGGCAAGGTCTTGAGCGGAGGTGTGGATGCCAATGCCCTGCAAAAGCCCAAACGTTTCTTTGGTGCAGCCCGTAATATTGAAAATGGAGGTTCACTCACCATTCTGGCAACCGCCCTGATTGATACCGGTTCCAAAATGGACGAAGTTATTTTTGAGGAATTCAAGGGTACAGGCAACCTGGAATTGCAGCTTGACCGGAAGCTATCAAACAAGAGGGTATTCCCTGCTGTGGATGTCACCCTGAGCTCGACCCGCCGGGATGACCTGCTGCTGGAAAAAGAAAAACTGAACCGAATATGGATCCTGCGCAATTATTTGGCAGACATGAACTCTGTTGAAGCTATGGAGTTTATGAAGGAGAGGTTGTTACGCACACAGGACAATGACGAATTCCTTGCTACCATGAGTAAATAAGGTGCCAGACCACTGCAACGGCCAGCGCAAGTGTAATTTTTAGGGCTTTTACTATGAAAAAGCCCTTTTTTGTTTCTGCCAGCAGGGGAAGTCCTGCATGTCCATCCTGTACAATGCTGTTGGCAAGCAGTATGCTAAATGGAATAACTCCGGAAGCAAACAGGGTGACAAAGATCAGGTGAGGTCCCGAGGCCGGTATGATACCCACCAGGATTGCTACCGGAAGTACCAGCCAGAACTGATCCCTGATCCAGGTATTCAGATCTATGTTGTTCATCAGAAGATGAATGATCAGCAGGGTCCCGAAAGTCCACAAAAAGATTTTCAGAAAATGGTGTTTGATGACATGGTCCCAGATATGCTTTTCAATAAAATGATTTGTTGCAAACAAAGTAAAGACAAAAGTCACCAGGGAAAGGCCTGCAAATGTCAGGTTGAGCCATCTTTCGGAAAAAAGCAGGTTCCCGGCCTGCTCATGTTCATGATGGTCGTGTTCCAGTAAACCAAAAGCAATACTAACTGAAAACAGGATAAGACCCAGGATCAGAATAAGCCGCCGCCATCGCAACGGTCTGAAATTATCCCTGATACTTCCCCTTATTTGAAGATTTTCATGCTTTCCGTCTTCCTGGTCATGGACTACAAAATGCTCAGGGCTGAAGGGACCCGGGATCCTTCTTATGAAACGGTCAGTAATAAATCCAACCACTATGGCCAGAACAAAAAGGAGGGCTATAAGGATCAGCGATGTCTCAGGGATTATGGCCAGCATCACAAAGGCTTCATCTCCCACCGTGGCTATCATCATGGCAATCAAAGCCCCAAAGGATACCAGGTTGTGGGCGTACAGGCTTACGACCACAAAACCGCCGCTGCAACCCGGAACAAGACCCAACAGGGCAGAAATCAGAATTTGAAGCGCGGGCCTGTTCTGCAGCCGTCTGAGCGCTTTTCCCTTGCTGGTTACGTTGATGTATTCGATCAGGATCATCATTACCATGACCAGACCGGTAATGAGAACACTTTGCTTGATCACTTCCGGAAACCACATAACATATTACAGGTGTTTCAGAAGTTCAGATGCGGCACTGAACGAGTCAGTCTTACCCTCTCTTACTTTTCGTTCCAATTCGGATAGTTTCCCTTTTATCTCTGGATTGTCATAAAAGCGTGACAATAAGTGATCGTCTATGCTTTCCCTCATCCAGTATACCGCTTGTTCTGCCCTCCTTGACTTAAAATAGCCGTTTTCCTTTACCAGGCGCATGTACTGTTCCACAGCTTCCAGAATCGTTTTCATCCCCTTTCCTTCTATAGAAGAAGCTGTTAGAGCCAGAGGTTTCCACCCCGACAGGGGAGGAGGGAACAGCTGCAGGGCTCCCTGGTAAAGTGCCCTGGCCTGCAGTGCTTTTTCAATATTATCCCCGTCGGCTTTGTTGATGACCAGTAAATCGGACATTTCCATGATGCCCCGTTTGATACCCTGCAAACCATCCCCGGCTCCGGCCAGCATCAGCAACAGAAAAAAATCGGTCATGGAATGAACTGCAGTCTCGGATTGTCCCACCCCGACGGTTTCTATAAAAATGGTATCAAAACCTGCTGCTTCACATAAAAAAATGGTTTCCCTTGTTTTGCGTGCCACCCCTCCCAGCGTACCCCCGCTGGGCGAGGGCCTGATAAAAGCCCTGGGGTTGTTGGCCAGGGTTTCCATACGGGTCTTGTCTCCCAGAATACTGCCTTTAGTTCTTTCACTACTGGGATCTATGGCCAGAACAGCCAGTTTATGTCCCGTCGATGTGATATGTGTTCCAAATGCTTCAATAAAAGTGCTTTTCCCTACCCCTGGAACACCGGTAATGCCAATCCTGACCGAGTTTCCCGATAAAGGCAGGCAGGCCGAGACAAGTTCCCTGGCTTTCTTCCTGTCTTCCTCCAGGGTGCTTTCAATCAAGGTAATGGACTGGGCCAGAAGGGACACGTCCCCTTTCCTTATGCCTTCCAGGTAAACAGGAACGGCCAGGCTTTTGCCCGGCTTCTTTTTGATGATTTCCCGCGCCCTGGGGTTGATTTCGGGCGGTTGTGGCACTCCCTGGTTTACTTTGAGGGCTGAATCCATACCTTTCAGGGTTTTATTTTACCGTATACCAGCAGATTCACCGTGGGTCTTGACGGGGCATTGGTTGTCAGGCTAATGGTATATATGACCTCTCCGGGTGTTTCCGTAGCTGTTGAGGGGATCAGGATATCCACGGGCACAGTGGCTCCGGGAGCGATTTGCCGGTCCATGGCCACCTTTATTCCGTCGTGGCTCAGGTCGATTTTGTAAATCACCAGGGGCGACTTTCCCTTGTTTGACAGTAAAAATTTTGTCTTAATTTCCGAACCGGCCGGGGTCAGGGGAAATTCTACGGCACTTTTGTCCATTTGCGGTATGGGGGCCACTTCCTTATCGGCCCGTGTCATACCGGAGGTGTTCATTTTAATGGATCCTTTCACTGTAAGCACATGCAGGGGATCCCTACGGTCATTGACAACAACCTGGCATGTATAAAGCACATTGCCCCAGTCTTCCTTCCTGCGGGTGTCTATGGAATACACGATTACACCGTTTTCCCCCGGGTTGAGCCTGGATGGTCTTGTACTAACCAGGAGGTTCTTGTCCTGACTCTCGAATTTCAGGAAAACGGGAAGTTTTCCGGTATTGATCACCTGGACCGAATCTGTTTTGACCATCCCCTGGCGGATCTGCCCCAGGTCCAGTTCTCTTTTCCGCAGCCTCAGGGGACCCATCACAACGGGATGGGTATCTTCCAGGGTAAATTTTTTCTCGTGTACCACCCCCCTTATCCGTAATATGTAAGGTTCAGGGAATCCTGAAATATAGACAGACATCATTTTGTCAAACGGGTAGGGACCCTGGTCATTGGAATAGGTAACGGTAATGGTCCCTTTGCCTGCGGCCGGTATGGGCTCCTTTGTCCATTGGGGAACAGTACATCCGCAGGAAGAAATGACCGTCTGGATGACAATGGCTTTGTCCGAATTGTTGGTTAGTGTAAATGTGTGCGTTTTTGGCCCGTCATTGATTCCAAAATCACCAAAATCATGAACGGTTTTGTCAAATGTCAGGGGTCCTTCCTGCTGTGCAACAGCAGGAACCTGGATCAAGAATAAAGAAAACAGGAAAATGAACAGTTTCATCTTATAAAGATTGTCAAATTGCAAATGTAGTAAGAATTTAATTCATATATTTGTGGTCATTATTTACATCTAATAGTCAATTTATCATGGCACACAAAATTACCGAAAACTGCACAGCATGTGGAACTTGTATCGATGAATGTCCCGTAGAAGCCATTTCTCCCGGTGACATCTATGTTATAAATCCAGACGAATGCATTGATTGCGGAGCTTGCGCTGCAGTTTGTCCGGTCGGCGCTATTGAAGCCGAATAGTTCAAGATCTTCAGATGATCAGAAGATCCTGGAAAAGCATGCCGCCGGCATGCTTTTTTTTGTTGTGTCGTGTCGCATACTGCCGCTGCCCAACAAAGGACCGGGAGCTTTTTTAGGAACGCCAAGGTTCCCGGTTCTTTGTAGTGGCAGCGACAGGGACCCAGTTAGCAGGAGGTTCCTCCTCTTTCTCTTACGCAGAAATCCAGATATTTCATCCTTGGAAAGCGAAACTTTTCCCCTGCGGTTCAGTTTTTCGGTTTGTTTCGTTGAGACATCCTGATTTTTTCGGTCAAACTGTTAAAAATCTTGCAAAACTGTGTAATCAGGGGATAGGTTTCCCATGCTGATGATTGATTGAGAGACTATTTGTAATTGATACTGGGTCTGTCAGGGTCTAAATCCGAAGTGCCATTAGTCTTTGGTAAGCTATTGTTTGCTCTTCTCTTGTGGGACAGAATTGTGGTAGTTCTATCTTTATTTTGGTTTTCATTTCTTTAACCCAGGCAGCTGTTTTAATGATTTTTAGCTGGATTGTTTTCATAGTAGCATTGGCATACTCACTCCCTTTTAATACCTCCTTCTGCAGGGTGTGCAGGAGTATGTATGCCATTGAGTGTAAGAACAAACGAAACTGGTTTGCAGTGAACTTTTGGCAGGATGATCGGTCTGATTTAATGTATTACTTATGATCTTTTATTCGAAGTTCCATAGCTCCTCGGGCGCAGTATCCCTTCTCGTACAAATCACGGGTGCGATAATTGTTCAGATTGGTAACAATGTAGCGGATGTTGGTACCCATTGAGCTTACCTCTACTTTTACGATGACCCTTTGATGGTTTTTCCATGTTCCGGCCTTGTACATAAAAGAGTGATAACGTTTTACCGGTTTTTGGTATTGTTTAAACTCTCTCTGAGCACTTTCAATGGTGACCTTTGCCAATTCGTGGAGAGTCGCGTTGCCGGTCAGACCAGTGATAAAGTCAACATTAGGTCGGATACTTGCCCAATCCATAAAATCCTGCGATGCAAAATGGCTGTCGCCACGAACTATAATCCTTGTATTTGGCCATTGCGCACGAAGGTACGATACCAGTTTCTGTAATAGCCTGCCAATATGGACCTGTTTATCCCGGCGACCTGGTTTTAAAATAGTGGTTATCAGCTTACCCGATAATCCTTCATAAATATGCAGAGGCATATAGCAGTACTCGTTGTAATAGCTATTAAAAAGTGTCAGTTCCTGTTGCCCATAGGTGTCATTGTTGGTGTCGTCACAATCTAAGATTATTACAGCGGGAGGCTCTGAGTACGAACCTATAAAACTATCTGTTAAGCATTTGCCTAAGCGCAAAAGATCACTTCGTGTTACAGAATTTTCGAGTCGGGTCATCGTTGGCTGTGAGGCCAGATCATTATCACTCTGAGGCAACCTGCCTGCACACATTTTCAGTATCATATCTTCACGCAGATCATTACAATCGTTGCAATCCTCATAGCCGGCGGCTATCTGAAAGACACGCTGTGTCAGTAGTTCCTTAACGGAATAATCTATATAACGCTGATCCCTTCCATCCAGAATGCAGTTACTTGCTGAATATAAGAGATTTAACTGCTTGTCAAGCTCGCGAAGAAGTAACAATCCACCATCACTGCTTATGCGATCACCGCTGAAACTAAGTTCAATATTTTTACCTTGTACCGGAAAAAGGTCAAGTTCTGGGGTGGAAATTTCAGTTTTTTTGCTTATTATTGCACAAAGGGTTGTTTTTGTTGTAAACACTTTAAATATAGCTATTTAAACTATACTTAAAGAACAAAAACCCCTTTTTTTTGAGTATTTATGAATAATTCAAGCTAAAACAATTATTACGGTTCTTGGTATACTCTTCTTAGGAGTATCCTGTGACAGGGAAAATGGTCCCGATACGGAAACAGCCGATCTGGCAGGAGAACTCACAGAAAACAAAACCCTTCTGAGTGGAAAAACCTACTCATTAACGGGAGGATTGCATGTTAAGGCAGGAGCCCAGTCCAAATCCGAAATTGGAGATACTCTTTACGGGGGTAACGATCCTGCCGATAATTCAGGGATACTGAGTTACATCAGGCTTGAGTATACCGGTTATGCATTTAGTGAGGAAAGGGAAGCCAACGGCTTTACCTTTTACGGGGTGGGCAACGGGACTGTTGTGGACCATCTGCAATCATACAAGGGATCGGATGACGGTTTTGAGTGGTTTGGAGGCACGGTGAATGTCAAGTACCTTGTTGCCACCGATAACAGTGATGATTCTTTTGACTGGACCGAAGGATGGTGCGGTATGGGACAATTCCTGGTAGCCGTACAGCGGCCCTCTGCAACTATCGGATATGAATGTGATTGCCTTATTGAAGCAGACAATAACAGCAAGGATTTTGCCGCTAAACCTGTTTCTTCCCCCATTTTGGCAAATCTGACCTTAAACGGGAGCGGATCTACATTAAACAAACGCGGTATACGTTTGAGGGCAGGAACAAAAGTCAGGTTATACAACACCCTGGTTATCGGTAAACCAAATTGTCTGACCACCGAGACCGTTGAAACTGAAACTTCTCTGACAGATGGAACCTCTGTTCTTGATCACATTTATCTGGCCGGGAACATGTCAACAGCAGCAGGGATCTATACTGTAGACATGTTTACTGCCAATAGTAATAATGGCCTGCTTAAAAACATAACCCTTACTTCAGATTATATAGGGACAGTTGCTGGCGGAAAAGACATGAGTCTTGTCAATTCATTTTTTGTAAAAACTGATTATAAGGGAGCAGTGGCCCAGGGGAATGACTGGACCGCAGGTTGGTGTAAATAAACATAAGTAAAAGAGCCATAGTTGATATCATGTATTTTGACAAGAAAACTGTACCTTTGTAAGTTGTCAGAAGAATTTTGAAAAGTATCACATATGGCTTCATTAATAAATGTTATTGGAAAGATCTTTGGTTCAAAGGCAGACAGGGACCTCAAGCAGCTGACTCCTTACCTTGAAAAAATCAAAAAAGAGTACGACAGGATTGATAAACTGGATCATGACGCCTTGAGGGCGGAAACGCAAAAGATCAGGCAGATCATTCTGGACCACATAGCAGAGGACGAGAAGGCAAAGGCTGCATTAAGAGAGCAGTTGGAAGATGTGGAGATTGAAATTGAAAGGAAAGAAGAACTTGCCACAGAGGTTGATAAACTCACCAAAAAGATCGATGAAAAGATAGAGGAGATCCTGGACCGTGTGCTTCCCCAGGTATTTGCAATCATGAAGTCCACGGCACGGAGGTTTTACGAGAATAAAACACTGACCGTAACAGCTACAGACTTTGACAGGCAGTTGTCCACGACCAAAGACCATGTGCAAATCAATGCAGACAAGGCCATATGGCACAATTCATGGATGGCCGGGGGCAATCGCATTACCTGGGACATGGTCCATTACGATGTGCAGCTCATTGGAGGGGTAGTGCTACACCAGGGAAAGATCGCAGAGATGGCGACCGGGGAAGGAAAAACGCTGGTAGCCACCCTCCCGGTTTTTCTGAATGCTTTGGCCGGCAAGGGAGTGCATGTGGTCACGGTGAACGACTACCTGTCAAGACGTGACTCGGAATGGATGGGGCCCCTTTATGAATTCCACGGACTCCGGGTAGATTGTCTGGACAAGCACCAGCCCAACTCGGAAGAACGCCGCAAAGCCTACCGCTCCGACATCACCTTTGGGACAAACAACGAATTCGGCTTTGACTACCTGCGCGACAATATGGCCATCAACTCCGATGACCTGGTCCAGAGAAAACACCATTATGCCATTGTGGACGAGGTGGACTCGGTGCTTGTGGACGATGCCCGTACTCCCCTGATCATCTCCGGACCTGTAGCAAAAGGCGAAGATCAGCAATTCAACGAATTCAGGCCCATCGTGGAAAACCTTTACCAGGCCCAGAGGGGACTTGTTCAGCAATACCTTGCAGAGGCAAAAAAGCTGATACAGGAAGGAGACCAGGAAAACGGAGGAAAGTTGCTGCTCAAGGCATTCAAGGGACTCCCCAAATACAATCCTCTTATCAAATACCTTAGTGAAGCCGGGATCAAACAGTTGCTGCAGAAGACAGATAATTTTTACATGCAGGACAACAACAAGCAGATGCATCTGATAACCGACGATCTGTACTTTGTCATTGAAGAACAGCAAAAATCGGTGCATCTTACAGAAAAAGGACATGATCTGATAGCCAGAAAAGTTAGCGAATCCAACTTCTTTATCCTGCCCGATATGGGGACAGAGATTTCTGAACTGGAAAAGAAAAATCTGACTGCAGAAGAGAAAGCAGCAGCCAGGGATGCCCTTTTAAACGAATATGCCATCAAGTCTGAACGCGTTCACACCGTCAATCAGTTGCTCAAAGCCTATGCCATGTTTGATAAGGATGTAGAATACATCGTGGTGGACAACAAGATCAAGATCGTTGACGAGCAGACAGGCCGTATCCTGGAAGGCAGGCGCTACTCAGACGGCTTGCACCAGGCAATAGAAGCCAAGGAACGGGTAAAGGTAGAAGCGGCCACCCAGACGTTTGCCACTATAACGCTCCAGAATTATTTCCGTATGTACCATAAGCTGGCCGGTATGACGGGAACGGCAGAAACAGAGGCAGGCGAGTTCTGGTCTATTTACAAGCTGGATGTGGTGGTTATCCCGACAAACCGTCCTGTGATAAGAAAAGACGAAGAAGACCTGATATACAAGACCAAACGCGAGAAGTACAATGCGGTCATAGATAAAATTGACGAGTTGACAAAAGCCGGAAGGCCGGTGCTTGTGGGAACGACTTCTGTGGAAGTATCCGAATTGTTGAGCCGCATGCTGAAAATGCGTGGTGTAAAGCACAATGTTCTAAATGCCAAACAGCATGCCCGCGAAGCCGAGATAGTTGCCGAAGCCGGAAGGGCTTCCTCGGTGACCATAGCTACAAACATGGCCGGACGGGGAACAGACATCAAGCTCAGGGAAGGGGTAAGGGAAGCGGGTGGTCTGGCCATCGTGGGAACAGAACGCCATGACAGCCGCCGGGTGGACCGTCAGTTACGCGGACGCGCCGGCCGCCAGGGGGACCCGGGCTCTTCCATCTTTTTTGTATCCCTGGAAGATGACCTGATGCGTCTCTTTGGCAGCGGAAGGATTGCAGCCATAGTAGACAAGATGGGCATGAAGGAAGGAGAGGTCCTGCAGCACTCCATGTTGTCCAGTTCCATAGAAAGGGCTCAGAAAAAAGTGGAAGAGAACAACTTTGGGATCCGGAAACGGCTACTTGAATATGACGATGTCATGAACTCGCAGCGTGAAGTGATCTATACACGGCGGCGTAATGCCTTGTACGGGGAACGTGTAGATGTGGATGTGGCCAACATGATGTCCGACTATGCAGAATCATTCATGCAGCGCATGGATGGAACAGATTATCAAGACCTGCGTTTTGAACTTATCCGGCAGATATCCATTGAACCCGGGTTTGACCAGGAAATGTTCCGCAAGGCCACTACCGCGGAAATGGCAGAACTTCTTTCAAAGCAGATATTCTCTACTTACAGTCGAAGGGCAGAGGCCCTGGTGGCACAGGCCTGGCCTATTATCAAAAACATCTATCAGACACAGCGCGCCACTTATGAGAATGTTGTGGTTCCGGTGAGTGACGGAAAGCGTATCTACCAGGTAGTTGTTAACATTCAGAAAACCTATGAAAGCAAGGGCAAGGAACTGACCCGGGCCATCAACAAAACCATCAACCTGGTGGTAATCGATGAATTCTGGAAAGAGCACCTGCGCGATATGGACGACCTGAAACAGTCTGTGCAGAACGCCACCTATGAACAAAAGGATCCTTTGCTGGTATACAAGTTTGAAAGCTTCAAACTCTTCAGTGAAATGCTCGAAAAAATTGCCCGCGAAGTATTGTCTTTCCTCCTTAAGGCTCACATACCCCTGCGCCAGGACCAGGACAGGCTGGACAAGGCCGGAAGTAAAAGAAAACGTACCGATCTGAGCAACACCCAGACCTCACGTCCCGATTTGCTTACCCAGTCTGCCGAACCCCGCTCCAACGCCCCTGTCCACGTAGAGAAGCAAGTTGGAAGAAACGACCCCTGTCCCTGCGGGAGCGGAAAGAAATACAAACAATGTCACGGTAAAAATTAATCAATTCAAAACAGGTTTATGTCATACGATCTGATCATCATTGGTTCCGGTCCTGCAGGATATTCAGCTGCAATACGGGCGTCCCAGTTGGGCTTTAAAACGGCAGTTGTTGAAAGAGGTCCCGTGGGAGGAGTCTGTCTTAACTGGGGTTGTATCCCCACCAAAGCCCTGCTCAAAAGCATAGAAGTACTGAACTTATCAAAAAATGCCCAATCATACGGGGTAAAGCTTTCCGGAGGTGTGGAACCCGACCTGGCCGCTATTGTTGCCAGGAGCCGGGAAATTTCGGCCCAGATGTCAAAGGGAATAGAATACCTGTTCAAGAAGTATAAAGTTGAAGTAATCCATGGCAGGGGAGCTGTTCAGGGACCGGGGAAAGTAACTGTCGGGGATAAGGTCCTGGAAACAAAAAGAATATTGATCGCTACCGGTTCAAAACCAAATTCACTTCCGGGAGCTTCCATAGACGGGAAAAGGATCATTGCCTACCGCCAGGCAATGGTACCGGAAACCATCCCCGTGAGCATGGCCGTGATAGGTTCCGGAGCAATAGGCACCGAACTGGCCTATTTTTATCATTCTCTGGGAACAAAAGTGACACTTATAGAATATATGGACCAGCTCGTCCCTACAGAAGATGCCGATGTGGCAGCACAGCTTGGCCGCTCTTTCCGCAAAGCCGGAATACAGGTCATGACATCGACCGCTGTTAAGTCTGCCGAAAAATTTGCAAAAGGATGCTGCCTGGAAGTGGAAACAAAAAAAGGAACCGAACGCGTGGAAGCCGACGTGGTTCTTTCGGCTGTGGGCGTAGTCCCCAACACCTCCAATATGGGACTGGAGGAAGCCGGGGTCGGGATGGTCCGTGGAAAAATTGTTGTAGATAAAGATTTTATGACTACTGTTCCCGGAATTTATGCTGCCGGGGACGTGCTTTCCACACCGGCACTGGCCCACCTGGCAACAGCCGAAGCCCTTTGTTGCGTGGAGCGTATGGCAGGTTTGGATGTTCCGGATGTGGATTACGGTAATATTCCGGGATGCATTTATGCAACACCTGAAATTGCATCGGTGGGTTTGCGTGAAAAAGAGGCAAAAGTGAAAGGGATTGAAGTCAGAATTGGCAAATTTCCGTTTACCGCTTCGGGGAAAGCCGCCACGGTTGGTGAACGGGAAGGATTTGTGAAACTTGTTTTTGATGCGCAGGACAGCCGCCTTTTAGGAGCCCATATCATAGGGGCACATGCTACCGAGATGATAGGCGGTCTTGTAGTCAGCATAGGTATGAAAATTAAAGACATTGACCTTGCACGCACTGTTTTTCCCCACCCCACCATGAGTGAGGGGATCATGGAAGCGGCAGCCATTGCCTGCGGTCATTGTATCAACATTTAAAATTTCTTGTCATGTACAAAAAAAGACTGGCACTGGTAGCTCATGACCATAAAAAGAAAGATCTGATAGAATGGGTAGAATTTAACAGGGATCGTCTTTCCAGGCACAAGCTGATATGTACCGGAACAACAGGCCGCATGGTGGAAGAGGCTACCGGGATTACAGTCACCTCTTTGAAATCCGGTCCCCTGGGCGGAGACCAGCAGATGGGAGCACTAATAGCAGAAGGTAAGATTGACATGCTGATTTTTTTCTGGGATCCCATGCAGCCGCAGCCGCACGATGTGGATATCAAGGCATTGCTTCGCATTTCCAGCCTGTACAATATCCCTACAGCCTGCAACAGGTCCACCGCCGACTTTCTGATTTCTTCCACGCTGTTTGACAGCTCCTATATCCCGGCCCGTGAATCGTATGATGATTACCTGAACCGTACCTTATAACCGGCTGAGGTACAACCTGTTAGCGTTTTTCTCTTATATGGTAGTGGTTTCTTTCAGGGGCATTGCGCGAAACCAGTTCCCCGATGAAGCCCGCCAGGAAAAGTTGCATCCCCAGGACTATGGCCAGCAGCGACAAATAAAAGAGGGGCTGGTCTGTTACAGCACGGTAGGGCAGACTGTGAGACTGCCAGTATATTTTTTGGATTATGAGCCATACGGCAATAATCCCACCTGCCATAAACATAAGGGATCCGAATAGTCCGAAAATATGCATCGGTTTCTTCCCAAACCTGGCCAGGAACCACAAAGTCAGCAAGTCAAGATAACCATTGACAAAACGGCTAAGTCCGAATTTGCTCTTGCCGTATTTGCGCCTTGCATGTACCACTGGTTTTTCCCCAATCCGGGTAAAACCCGCTTCCTTGGCAAGGTAAGGTATGTAGCGGTGCGTTTCTCCGTAAACCTCTATGCTTTTGATTACCTCGTTGCGATAAGCCTTAAGCCCGCAGTTCATGTCGTGGAGCCGGATACCTGTAACCATCCTGGCTGTTGCGTTGTAGATGCGGGAAGGGATGTTCTTGGTCAGGACAGCATCCTTGCGTTTCTTTTTCCACCCCGAGATCAGGTCATAGTTTCCGTCGGTTATCATTCGGTAGAGCGCCGGAATTTCGGCCGGATCGTCCTGCAGGTCGGCGTCCATGGTGATGACCACCTCTCCCTGAGCGGCTCCAAATCCGCAATAAAGGGCGGCAGATTTTCCATAATTGCGCCGAAAACGGATCCCGTGAATTCGGGAATCTTTGTCTGCCTGTTCTGCTATGAAGTCCCAGGAGCCGTCGGTGCTGCCGTCGTCTACAAAAATGATTTCATAGTCCGGAAGCTTTTGCAAGCCGGGTTCCAGCTGGGAACCCAGCACCGTTCTTATACGGTCTAAAAGTTCGGGGAGTGATTCCCGTTCATTATACAAAGCGATGATTACCGACAGGTCCATGCAGGTGCATTAATGATTCAAAAGGGGGTGGAAGCAACCTTGTGCTTTGTTCCATTAGCCAGCAGGGAAGACCAGAGCAAACCCAGAATGTTGAAGTAGATAAGCTGGGATATTGTAATAAGTACAGGCAGACGGGCTACAAGTTTGTCTGTATTGAAATCTTCTTCGGTTATGCCAGCCTGTTCAAATCCTGAGAGCAGGGCATTGGTGATCTGGCTGGCAGTGTCCGGGAACAGGAACATAACATGGATATAGTAATAGGCGGCTGCAATAATGGAAGAGCAAAACGAAACAGCAAGTCCGAATTTGAAAGAATTTGAATACGTGTAGCTCTCTTTTCCTTTGCCAAAATCCTTCATGAAATAGAAAAGCAAGCCCAGGGTGGCGGCCAGTTTTATTATCCAGAATAAAATATTCATCCACCGTGCAGGTGCCAGCACAGATTGCAGTACCATAAAAAAGACGGAAACCAGAGCCAGCAGGATTCCGTAGATTGCAGCTTTGTTCCAAAAAGACTGATTCGTGGACATAAGATTAAGATTTGATTCACAAAGTAACCAATTTTTTTAAAAAATACCTAACTTTGCAGGTTGTTATACAATAACACATATCATAAAAAGCAACATATGATCACAATTACTTTTCCCAACGGGAAAACGAAACAATACGAAAGTGGGGTTACAGGTTATCAGATCGCAAAAGATATCAGCCCTGCACTGGCAGCTGCTGTGCTGGGCATGAAAGTAGACGGATTTATGACCGATATCCGCGTACCGCTTACAAAGGATGCCGCTGTACGTTTTCTTAAATGGGAAGATGAAGAGGGGAAGCAGGTTTTCTGGCATTCCTCTTCACATCTGATGGCAGAAGCATTGGAAATCCTGTTCCCCGGGGTTAAATTTGGCATTGGACCGGCTATAGAAAATGGTTTTTATTACGACATCGATCTGGAAGGACGTCAGCTTACAGAAGCCGATCTGGAGACCGTTGAACGCAAGATGCTGGAAATGGCAAAGACCGGCCAGGTATTTGAACGCAGGGAGGTAAGCAAGGATGAAGCCCTTAAGACGTATCGGGAAAAGGGAGATCCCTACAAGTGTGAATTGATCAATGACCTGGAAGACGGGACTATAACCTTTTATTCAAACGGTTCATTCACAGATTTGTGCAGGGGGCCCCACATTCCCGACACCTCTGTGATCAAGGCCGTCAAACTTACTTCCATTGCCGGAGCTTATTGGCGTGGTGATGAGCAACGCCAGATGCTCACCAGGGTATACGGGATCACTTTTCCCAAAAAATCCATGCTGGAGGAATATCTCAAAATGCTTGAAGAAGCGAAAAAAAGAGACCACCGCAAACTGGGAAAGGAACTGGAGCTTTTCACCTTCTCACAAAGGGTGGGACAGGGACTTGCCCTGTGGTTACCCAACGGGGCTGCCTTAAGAGAACAGTTGGAAAATTTCCTGAAGAAAGTTCAAAAAGCACATGGATACCAGCAGGTTATCACCCCACATATCGGCCAGAAAGAACTGTATGTGACCAGTGGTCATTATACCAAATACGGAGCCAGCAGTTTCAAGCCTATCAAAACCCCGCAGGAAGGAGAGGAATTCATGCTTAAACCCATGAACTGCCCGCATCACTGCGAGATATACAAATCAAAGCCCCACTCCTATAAAGACATGCCCGTACGCTTGGCCGAATTCGGAACTGTATACCGTTATGAACAAAGCGGCGAATTGCACGGGCTGACAAGGGTTCGTGGATTTACCCAGGATGATGCCCATATTTTCTGCAGACCGGACCAGATCAAGGATGAATTCTGCAAAGTGATAGATATTGTACTGTATATATTCAAAACATTAAATTTTAACGAGTTTACAGCACAGGTATCACTCCGTGACAAGAACGACACTTCAAGGTATATCGGATCGGACGAAAACTGGGAAAAAGCAGAAAATGCCATAATTGAAGCCGCTTCGGAAAAAGGACTTCAGACTCAGGTAGTATATGGCGAGGCGGCATTCTATGGCCCTAAGCTGGATTTTATGGTACGCGATGCTATAGGAAGAAAATGGCAATTGGGTACCATTCAGGTAGATTACAACCTGCCGGAACGTTTTGAACTGGAATATACCGGGGCAGATGATAAAAAGCATAGACCGGTGATGATCCACCGGGCACCTTTTGGGTCTATGGAACGCTTTATCGCTGTCTTACTGGAACATACAGGTGGAAAATTTCCTCTCTGGCTGGCTCCTCAACAGGTGGTGGTCTTACCATTGAGCGAAAAATACAATGATTTTGCAAAAAAAGTTTGTGATTTCTTGAATAATTGCGAACTTCGCGCCTCGCTTGACGATCGTAACGAAACTGTTGGTAAGCGTATAAGGGAGAATGAGTTAAAAAGGATTCCCTATCTGCTTGTGGTTGGAGAGAAGGAAGAAGCAGCCGGAACGGTATCGGTACGCCGTCAGGGAGAAGGAGATAAAGGCACCATGAAACCGGAAGCATTCGCTGATTTGCTCCGGAAAGAAATAAATGAATTGATTAACTAATACAGGAGGAACAAGTTATCGGAACGTCGTACAGACCAAACGCTGCACCACAAAGAAGGAATTACCAGGGTAAAAATTATCAGAGGAATTCACCCCATGATGATAGCCCCAGAGTCAATACCGAAATTGATGTTCCACAAGTGCGTGTGGTGGGAGATAATATTGAAAAGCCTGGAATTTACCCCCTGGCACAGGCTTTGAAAATGGCAGAAAAGATGAACCTTGATCTGGTGGAGATCTCGGCCCAGACTGACCCCCCGGTTTGTAAGATTACTGACTACCAGAAGTTTTTGTATCAGAAGCGGAAAAAAGCCAAGGAGATGAAAGCCAATGCCTCCAGGATTGTAGTCAAGGAAATCCGCTTCGGGCCCAACACAGATGAGCATGATTACCAGTTTAAGCTTAAGCATGCCATTGAGTTCCTTAAAGAGGGCGCCAAGGTGAAGGCTTTTGTTTTTTTCAGGGGGCGTTCCATTGTGTTCTCTGAACAGGGCGAAAAATTATTGCTCAGGTTTGCAGTGGATCTTGAAGATTACGGGAAAGCAGAACAGATGCCCAAACTGGAGGGGAAACGCATGATTATGATGCTGAGTCCTAACAAAGCAAACGTGAAGAAAAAATAACCATTAAGACGAGATTATGCCAAAAATGAAAACCAATCCCGGAGCCAAGAAGCGTTTTACGCTCACCGGAACCGGTAAGGTTAAGCGGAAACACGCTTACCACAGTCATATTTTGACTAAAAAAACAAAAAAGCAGAAAAGGAATCTGACGTATTCCTCGTTGGTTGATAAAGCCGATGAAAAGCGCATCAAAGAACTGATTTGCGCTTAATACTGCAAAAAACAATAACCAGACTGACCAGCCGGGAAGATTCTCAAAGGAGGAGAACGCTGCCAGTCGCAAAGAATTAAAATTATGCCAAGATCGGTAAATTCAGCGGCCTCGAAGGCCAGACGCAAAAAAATTCTAAAACAGACGAAGGGTAATTTTCTGGCACGCCGCAATGTCTGGACGGTTGCCAAGAATACGTATGAAAAAGGTTTGACTTATGCATACCGTGACCGTAAAAACAAAAAGCGCACTTTCCGCGCCTTGTGGATCCAGCGCATCAACGCTGCCGCACGCATGCATGGTATGTCCTATTCACAGTTCATGGGCAAAATGAACAAGGCCAACGTGGGCCTTAACCGCAAGGTGCTTGCAGACCTGGCCATGAACAATCCCCAGGCATTTGAGGCCGTAATCAGCTCCATTAAATAAACAGGGTTTTGAACCGCTGGATCAAATTTTCACTGGTTGCTGCATGCTACGTGGCATGGGTTATCTGGTTGGGTAACTTTTGGTGGCTCTTTGGCCTTATCATAATATTCGATATTTATATCACCAAAAAGGTCAGATGGGCTTTCTGGAAAAAAAATCCGAAGAAAACCGCAAAACGTAACGTTCTTCTGGAATGGGTAGATGCCATCATATTTGCTTTGATTGCCGCTACGTTTGTAAAATATTTTTTCTTTGAAGCTTATATGATTCCCACATCTTCCATGGAAAATACCCTGATGACGGGGGACTATCTGTTTGTGGGAAAATTGAAATACGGACCAAAACGTCCCCAGCACCCTCTGACTATACCCCTGACGCACAATGTCATATTTGGCAGGGAATCGTATTCCAGGCTAATAGAAAGGCCTTACAAACGTATGGCGGGTTTTTCCAAAGTCGGTAGAAATGACATGGTGGTTTTCAATTTTCCGCATGGCGACACAGTGCTGGTCAATTATCCTACCGATGATTACTATACCCATGTCAGGCTTAACGGACGCAAAAACACCCTTGAGCATTATGGCCCGGTAAAAGCCAGGCCTGCCGGAAAGGAAGACAATTATGTTAAGCGTTGCGTGGCTGTTGCCGGTGATACCCTGCATGTTAGAGATGGGAAAGTGTACGTGAACGGACAGGCACAACCCTCGTTTTCAGGCATCCGCAATACCTATACAGTAGTGACAGACGGACAAACGCTGAACCAGCGCCTTATGGACAAATACGGGATTTCTCCGTCGGAAGCTTTTTATGACAACCGCATACCCGGATACCCGTCACTGCCCATGAACGAGGAAATTGCTGCTGAAGTTTCTTCCCTGCGCAACATTGTATCCGTTACGCAAAACGTAGATGTTTTTCCTCCCGACTATCCCGATTCGCAAATGATGCTTTTTCCCTTTGTTACGTCTTCCGGTTTTCCCTGGACAAGAGATAATTACGGACCTCTATGGATACCCCGGGCAGGAGAGAAAGTGACCCTGACTCCTCAGAATCTGCCCCTGTACAAACGCATCATTACCATCTATGAAGGGCATACGTTTGAGGAAAAGGACGGCCTGTATTATATTGATGACCAGGTAACGAGAGACTATACTTTTAGCATGGATTACTATTTTATGATGGGAGATAACCGGCATAACTCGCTGGATTCCCGCTACTGGGGATTTGTTCCTGAAGACAGGATCGTGGGGAACCCGGTTGTTGTCTGGTTTTCCACCGATAAAAACAAATCGTTTCCGTCACGGATACGATGGAACCGTATCCTGAAGGTCCGGTTTAAATAAATTTTGGGTTTCCAAAAAAAATGCAGATATTTGCAGCCCCTTAAAAATGAATAAAATCACATAAATTTAGATACCATGGCACGAGTTTGTCAAGTTACAGGAAAGAAGAGAATGGTGGGGAACAAAGTGTCTCACTCAAAACGCCGTACCAAACGCGAGTTTGCCCCCAATTTAAGAACCAAGCGTTTCTGGTCCCAGGAGGAAGGCCGTTTCATAACGCTCAAAGTTTCAGCTGCCGGAATCCGCACTATTAACAAAAATGGCCTGACTGCAACATTGAAAGCATCCAGGGAAAAAGGTTTGATTGACATTGTATAATATTTCGTTTTATGGCTAAGAAAGAGAACAGGGTGCAAATTATTCTGGAATGCGCCGAACAGAAAGAGAGTGGGGTTCCGGGAATATCCCGCTACATTACCACCAAGAATAAAAAGAATACCACGCAACGTCTGGAACGTAAAAAATACAATCCATACCTTAAGAAAGTAACCCTTCACAAAGAAATCAAATAGTATAAAAAATAAGCATTATGGCAAAGAAAGCGGTTGCAACACTGAAAGATAAATCGGCAGGAAAGGGCAGCGCGAAATGCATTCGCATGGTCCGCTCGGAACGTACGGGAGCTTATATTTTTAAGGAAGGTATTATTCCCCCGGAAAAAGAAAAAGACTTCTTCGCAGGCAAAGAATGACTGCATCGGATTGATATAAATAAGGACCGGCTCTGTAAGGCCGGTCTTTTTTATTTATATTTGCATTCTTATGCAGCAGAATGATATTCTTAATAAAGGTCTTGAAAAAACAAGGAAAGGACTGTTCAGCCGCCTGACCAGGGCAATCACGGGACGGTCCAGGGTGGATGATCAGGTCCTGGACCAGCTGGAAGAAGCCCTCATTGCTTCTGATGTTGGGGTGGACACAACACTCAAAATCATTGACAGGATTGAGGAACGGGTACGCAGGGACAAGTATGTCAACACAGAGGAGTTGAACCGGTATCTTAGGGAAGAGATAGAAGCCCTCCTGCTGGAAAACAAAGCCACCAACCAGCTTATGCCCTTTGATTTCTCAAAAAAACCTTTTGTAATCCTGGTTGTAGGGGTAAATGGCGTCGGAAAAACCACAACCATTGGCAAATTAGCTGCACAACTCAAAGCTTCAGGCAAGAAAGTGATGCTCGGAGCGGCGGACACATTCAGGGCAGCTGCCATTGAACAGCTCACCATATGGAGTGAACGTGCAGGAGTTCCCATAGTCAAACAGGCTATGGGCAGTGATCCGGCTGCTGTAGCCTATGATTCACTGGCCTCGGCCATATCCCGGGATATGGATGTGTTGCTGATAGACACCGCTGGACGTCTTCATAACAAGGTCAACCTGATGAACGAATTGTCCAAAATAAGGAAAGTGCTGCAAAAGCTCATACCCGATGCTCCCCATGAAGTCTTGCTGGTGCTGGATGGTTCTACCGGACAGAATGCCTACCAGCAGGCCAGTGAATTTTCCAAGACCACCGATGTGACAGCCCTGGCAGTGACCAAACTTGACGGAACGGCAAAGGGTGGGGTTGTCATTGGTATCAGTGACATGTTACAGGTTCCTGTCAGGTTTATAGGACTGGGAGAGGGAATTGACGATTTGCAGGTATTTGACAAAAAAGCATTTGTAGCTACATTATTTGAATGATCATTAAGGTATGAAGATACTTTACAACTGGTTGAAGGATTACCTTCTCCTGGATATGTCTGCCACGCAGACAGCTTCTGTGCTCACTGAAATAGGATTGGAAGTAGAATCACTGGAGATTTCCGAAACCATTCCGGGAGGGCTCCGGGGTGTGGTGACGGCACAGGTAGTCTCCTGCGGGAAACTCGCAGGCTCGGATCACTTGTCTCTGACTACTGTAGATACAGGAGAAGGAGATCCGGTACAGGTGGTTTGCGGGGCTCCAAACGTAGCGGCCGGCCAGAAAGTGCTTCTGGCCACCGTGGGAACACAGCTTACTTTTACCAATGGGAGCCAGGTGACGATAAAAAAATCGAAAATCCGTGGCGCCGAATCCCACGGGATGATTTGTGCCGAGGATGAACTCGGTATAGGTACTTCACACCAGGGAATCATGGTCCTTCCCCCCGAAACCCCGCTGGGGATCCCTGCCGCTGAATACCTGAATTTTCCCACCTATGAGATTTTTGAGATAGGCTTGACCCCCAACAGGATAGATGCCGCGTCACACCTTGGCGTTGCCCGGGATCTGGCCGCCTGGTACGCCAGCCATGGAAAAGAGGTAGCGGTGAAAAGGCCCGATGTTAGTCTTTTCAGGGAGGATCCTTCTCGATCAGGTGTTGATGTAGAGGTTCAGGCCCCCTGGGCAGCACCCCGGTACTGTGGCATTACGCTCGAGAATATTAAAACGGAACCTTCTCCTTTGTGGATGCAGGACCGTCTGCGTATGGCCGGCATAAGACCTGTCTCCAATGTGGTGGATATAACAAATTATGTTATGCTCGAGACAGGACAGCCCCTTCATGCCTTTGACAGGGATCAGATTCAGGGAAATTGTGTGGTAGTGCGTATGGCCGATGCAGGAAGCCGTTTTGTAACCCTCGACGGGCAGGAACGGATACTGGACGGACAAGACTTGATGATATGCAACAAAAATGAACCCATGTGCATAGGGGGTGTGTTCGGAGGCCTGGGCAGTGGAATAACGGAAAAGACCACATCCCTGTTTCTGGAATCGGCCTGGTTTCACCCGGCCTTTATCAGAAGAACATCAAAACGCCACGGTTTGAAGACAGATGCCAGCTTCCGGTTTGAAAGGGGAGCAGATCCCAATGCAACCATCTATGCCCTTAAGCGGGCAGTGTTGCTGATGCAGGAGATCTGCGGGGCACGTGTGGCGGGCAGGATCATTGACCATTATCCCAACCCGGTTTTACCGGCACGTGTGAAGCTGGATTACGCCAGAATGTTCTCACTGATGGGAAAAAACATAGGTAAAGACACTACAGACACAATACTCAGGGCGCTGGAAATAAACGTGATCGCCAAAAATGAAAAGACAATAACCGTAGAAGTGCCCACCTACAGGGTTGATGTCTGTCGCGAATGTGATGTAGTTGAAGAGTTACTCAGGATATATGGATACAACAACATAGAACTACCGGGCAGGATCAGTTCTTCCATAGGACAGATGGCCAAACCTGAAGCACACAGGGTCCGTGATAGTGTGGCCGAGCACCTTTCTGCACTGGGTTTGAGGGAGATTATGTGTAATTCTCTGACCAGTGCGGGGTATTACCAAAACCTGGAAACATATCCCATGCGTTCCCTTGTCAGGATACTGAATCCTTTGAGCAACGACCTGAATGCCATGCGCCAGACACTCCTGTGGGGCGGTCTGGAAACGATTGCCTATAATATTAACAGGCAGCAATATGACCTCCGTTTTTTTGAGCAAGGCAATGTCTACTCGCTCAATGGCAACGGGGACACCCTGCAGGGTTACAGGGAGCAGCAAAATCTTGCACTGTTCATTACAGGCAATGATCGGGCACAAAACTGGCATACGCCTACCCGCGGGTCTGACTTTTTCATGCTCAAGTCATACGTTGACCATATTGCGGCATTATACAGATTGGATCTTCAGCGGTTGGAATACCTGCAGGCTCCGACGGACATTTTTGAAGAAGGCATCCTTTATCTCGTAAAACAGAAGGTATTGGCCTGCATGGGGCGTGTAAACCGTACCTGCCTTAACAGACTGGGTATACGCCAGGATGTTTTTTTTGCAGAGATCAACTGGGACCTGTTCTATAACATGATCCGCAACAACAGGAATCAATTCACAGACTTACCACGTTTTCCCGAGGTACACAGGGACCTTGCCCTGGTGGTAGATCAATGCATCTCTTACCGGCAACTGCAGGGGATAGCCTTTAAAACGGAAAAACGCCTGCTCAAATCGGTAGGGTTGTTTGACGTGTATACGGGAAAAGGCATTCCTGAGGGAAAAAAGCAATACGCCCTGAGTCTTGTGTTCCAGGATCCGCAAAAAACCCTGACCGATGCCTGTGTGGAACAGATCACAGAACATCTTCTGGAAGCATTCAGGAAGGAAGCAGGGGCTGTATTAAGGTAGTTTCCACCACCTCTTCCATAATTGGCGGAACGTGTTGAATTCTTCCTGGTATACAAAACCGGCACCGCTTCGCTGGGTATTGTCCAGATAGTTAGAATACTGGTCTGCGGCATGACTGAACGCCTTGAGGCGGAATTTCCCCTTTTCGTCCAGCTTAAGTTCAATATCTACATTTCCTATCAGATCGTTCTCGTTGCGTGTGTAGGGATTGTTGCCCATATTGCCGTTGATAACCACCCGGTTGTTAAAAAGGCGGGTAGAAATGGCCACATCAAAAAGATCCCCGCTCTGTCCGGGCAGGTAGTTGAATCCTACGTCCAGGGGTATATTGAGTTGAGCCAGGATATTGTTCAATTGGTTGGACAGGATTTCGGTAGCATTGGAATAGAGAATGTTGGAGTTGTTCACGATCCCCGATTCCTGTTCCGGAATGAAGCTGCTTGATATTAAAAGGGTGACAAATTGACGCATCATTTTGTCCTCGGTAGACAAGGCGCTTTCGACACGTGCCCTGGTCATGGGATCAATATCCTGGATATCAATATTGAAACCCAAGGTTGGATTCATCATGTTTCCCGACATAAGTATTTGACAATCAACATCCCGGCGGTTACCGATCATGGTGGTGTCTGAGAGCAGGGTGTTAAGGGAAGCTTTGGTTTTATAAGATGCAGTAAGGTTCAGCTGCGTGTTCTCAATGTCCCCGTTAAAGAAGATTGTCCCTCCGGGAACAATCTGAAACCGTTTGGATACAATTCCCTGGAGACCAAACAGGTAATTCCCGCTTTCAACAGTACAGTCACCTGTTATGGAGAAAGAATCATCCCTGGGATCAACACCCAGGTTGATAAGACCGGTACCTCTTGCTGTAATGACGTCTCCGGTAGTTTTATTGATTTCAAGCAGGATTTCCGCATCGGTTGTCAGTTCTGTTTTCATAGAAAAGGTGAGCCTGGAATCGTTTGCCCTCTTCTTCTTTTGTTCCATTGCGGCCAGTGTATAAGGGTCCCTGCCCGTATAAGGCAGCGGAGGCTCGACAAATGAGAGCAGGCTGGTCTGTCTGGCCTGTGAGGCAGCTGACAAAGGAATGTGAATTATTGAATTGGGTTCCGGGCGGATGGACAGATCCACCAGGATGTCATCCAGTGGGCCTCTAATGATAAGGTTACCCGTAGCGTAAGCTTTTCCATAAAAAGAGTCGTTATCCTTCTCTTCCAGGTTCAATCCCTGGAAGTTATTGAAGCTCATATTCAGATCTGCCTCAATATCCCTGAATTGCCTGTATTTTAAGCCTCCCTGAACAATGGCATAATGACCCCGCGAGTCCCGGAGTGTGTCTTTGGGGAGGTAGAGCCCTTCCGGTGTCAGGTGAACGGGTCCTGAGAGGACATAAGGTACTTTGATGTAGTCAACGGTAAAATGTAATTGATCAACAGCTGTGTTCCCGCTCACAAGGTCAAGGTTTGGCAATATGCCTGAAAGATGCATGTCTCCTGATATTTTTCCATGCACATCTGAAACCAGGCCGTTAAGAAAAGGAGCTACCAGGGCGGCTTCAAAATCATTGAAAGTGGCTTTCATGTCCAGCTCTTTACCCGATGGATGATAATAGCCGGTTGCAAGCAGGGTTGTTTGCCCTCCTGGCAGGGTTGTGCTGGCTTCAAGGTTCAGGTTGTCGGTTTGCGGATCCCGTGAACTGGTCAGATGCAGATCTCCTGCCAGGGTGTTGTTTACATACAACCCTTGCCCGACTATGTCTGCCAGGAAACGCCGGTCTCCGTAAAAATCGGTCAGGTGTCCCGTACCGGTGAAAGAGCCCCTGAATGAAAAGGGATATGCTGCAGGTAGCAGGGTGTTTAACAAGCTGGCATCGAACCTGGAAAGTTTCACAAACAGGGTATCCTGCCAGGCATGCGAGATAGCTCCGTCTATCAGAAGGTATTCGGCATCTTCCTGCTCTTTGTGGTGTTGCAAAAGTACGTTGTTCAGCGCGAGCCGGCCTCCTGCAAGCACAAGGCTGTCTGCATGAAGATTCCATGCTTTCCCATTGATCACAAGATAGTCAGAAGCAAGGTTTGCCTTTATTACAGGAGTGTCTATACCTTCTTGCCTGTAAAAACTGAAATCGGATTGCAGGCGGGCATTGTTTTGATTATCTTTTTCCGGATTGTAGAACAGGTCCAGAGATACCCTGTCATTGCCCGCCATTGCCTTTATCCGGAATGTTTCTGCTTTGAGCGGGCCTGCTGACAAATCACGGCATTGAATATCGGCTTTCAGGTCGGCAACTCCGGCTACAGCCAAAATGTCAAGATCGCTCAGGTTGTGATCCAGATAACCCAGTCTTTCTGAACGGATCACTGAAAAGAGGCTGTCGTTTCCATAATCATGCAAGGATATGCTGGTCCCGGGAGCAATGTATAGCCCGGGCAATAGCAATTCTTCAAAAAACACACTGTTGCGTACGGTCATCTCAAGGACAGCTCTTCCGTCTGACGGTTTTCCGTATTTTTGATCAGACGGCGATGTAAAATAGGCGGGAATGTGCCTGAAAAGATTTCTGGCAGCAATACGCTTGATAAAAGCCATGACACCGTCTTCTCCTTCATAGTGTGCCAGGAGTGCATCTGAATCGAGATGAACCCTGTAACCGGTCTTGTCCTCCGCTTTTGCACTTTCAAGTGTAAAAGAATCCAGGGTATGCGTGCCACGTGAGTTTTTAAGGGATAGATCCGAGGCCTGAATGGTCCCTTCTATGTCTCCCAGGTTGTTGATGTGCGAAAAGTCAGCCCGTACCATACCGCTGAGTATGGCCAGCGAATCACTCTTGTATAGATTCAGCCTGCTCAGATCGGCATAAGCGATGTTGGCAAAAAAAACAGCAGCCGTTCCAGCGGACCTGGTCAAATCTGCTCTGCCCTGGAACAGGAATTGTAAATTGGGATCAGACGCGCTCATTTTTCCGTTAAAAATGCCGTCGTGCAATCCTCCAACCACTTTGATATCCCTGAATATGTAATTATTAAAATCAAGACTGGTAATCAACAGGGTATCCACATCGGCCCTGATGTTGCGGATTCCTCCCGGCCTTATGGCCACACTGGCCTTTGTATACAAAGAGCTTGGGCCTAATTGGGGGATTCCGGTGAAAAGCCCTGCGTCCAGGTCCCTGAGCCGGGCAATGCCCGATAACAAAATCCCATCGGGGTATGCATTGTTGTTTATGACCATATCCAGGAATAAAGACCCGAAATGGCCATCCAGCGTTCCTTCAACGGCAAAGTCTGTCAACAGCCCGGCAAGACGGCCGCTGAATTGGAACGAGGTCCTGCCTCCTGCCTTTTCTTCTATGCTCTTCAGATCAACACGGGCGATAGAATACAGTATCTTGTTCAGATCATTGATGTCTGAATTGATCTGGTCAAGATCTACCTGCAAGGTGGTTTCTTCTGATTCCGGTAAGCCCCTGAGCAGGAATCCGCACCGTATATTTGTTCTTCCAGTTTCGGAACTTATGTACAGATCTTTTCCACCCAGACTGCTCACCGTTCCGGTTACCTTTCCGGTAGCACGAACCGCCAGGACAAAGTCCCGGGGGAATGACCAGGCATAATATCCGATGGTTTTGAAGGAGAAATATGCATTATCCATGTCCAGCTCCATGACCACCCGGTTCAGATAATCGGAAAGATTCTCTGAATTACCGTAATGCATCAGAAAATGATGAGCCTTTACGTGCGAGTAATTATCCCTGATGACCAGATTCTTAACCAGGGCCTCCCGGCTGTCAACAGTCACATCTCCCTCCATGTGTTGCACACGGTATCCCGATTTTTCCAGGCATGCAAGACGGTCCAGGCGCGCTTCAACCTTTCCGTCATAATAACGGGCGCCCCGGATATCAATATATATATCGCCTATGTGCAAATCCGAAAAATCCATGCACTCCGGGTTGTCGTGAGAAGGACCGCTGTCTCTGTTGATCATATGGTAGGCAAAACCTTCCAGGATCACCCGGTTGGAACGGATATCCCACATGAAAGGCCGGGAAGTGGTGTCTTCCCTGGTCGCTGGAGTAAACAAGCTTTCAAGGTTGGTTGTGCTGTCTTCTATAATCAGGTGATAAGAACCTTCTGACAAGAGCACACGTTGCAATCCGATCTTTTTTCCAGGAATGTTTACACGGCCAATACTGACCGACATTTTTTTGGCGTGAAACAAAGTATCCGAAGGAGCTGTGCGGATCAAAAGATTGTTAATTATCAGCTTGTTAAAGAAGACAAAATTGACTTTTCCAATCATTACTTCTGCGCCAGTGGCCTCTGATAACCACCGGGCAGCCCGCTCTGCCATTTGCGTCTGTATCCGGGGAACCTGAATGATAATAGCTGTGCCTGTCAGTAAAATGACCACAATGAAAAGAATGGAACGCAGTATATTTTTGATGACCCTCATAGATAACCCCTGAACTTACAAATTTACAAAAAAAATGGCCACATTTGCAGACTCAAGAACAGGACAATGGCTTATATAATTGGCATAGAATCTTCATGCGACGACACATCGGCCGCCGTGTTGCAGGACACGCTAATGCTTTCCAATGTCATGGCGTCTCAGGAGGTCCATAAAAAATACGGGGGCGTGGTTCCTGAGCTGGCCAGCAGGGCACATCAGCAGCACATAGTCCCGGTGGTGAGCCAGGCTCTTGAAATTGCCGGTATCACGCCCCGGGAAATAGATGCCATAGCTTTCACACAGGGTCCCGGCCTGCTGGGATCCCTCCTGGTGGGGACCTCTTTTGCAAAGGGTCTGTCATTGGCCACAGGGGCACCATTGATCCGGGTTAACCACCTGACGGGTCATGTCCTGAGCCATTTCATAGATATCAAATCCCCATCGGGAACCGGCACTGAACCGGCATCGGGCCGCAAACCGGATTTTCCTTTTCTATGCCTGCTGGTCTCCGGTGGCCATACGCAGATTATTAAAGTAAACGCTCCGCTGGCTTATCAGATCCTGGGACAGACCATAGACGATGCAGCAGGAGAAGCTTTTGACAAAGGCGCAAAGCTCCTGGGACTGGAATACCCGGGCGGGCCTCACATTGACAGGCTGGCACGTATGGGAGATCCGGGAATGTTTGGTTTTGCCCGCCCCCGCATTAAAGATCTGGATTTCAGTTTTAGCGGTGTAAAGACATCGTTCTTGTATTTTTTACGTGACAGGCAGGCAGAAGACCCGGATTTTATAGCCCAAAACAAAACCCACCTGGCGGCAGGCCTTCAGAAGACTCTTATTGACATACTCGTGGACAAAGTAATAAGGGCGGTAAAAAGGACCGGTATTAACCGGGTGGCTCTGGCCGGTGGTGTTTCGGCCAACAGCGGACTCAGGGAAAGAATGATTATGGAATCAAGGAAAAGGAATTGGGAGGTTTTTATTCCCCTGTTGCCTTTTACTACCGACAACGCCGCAATGATCGCCATTACCGGTTATTATAAATGGAAGGAAGGCCGGTATGCCGGATTGGATATTTCCCCGGTCACAAGAAGCAGCCTGATAACCGGGGAATGATCCCTTTTTCTGCGGGTTGGTCCCTTTTCGTATATTGTTAACTGCAGCCGCTGCATCCGTTGCAGCTTCCACCGCAGGATGAGGCAGCTCGTTCCCCATAGAGCCCTTCTATAAGCTCTTTATCTGTGGCCTGACGGATATCAACAACTTTGCCGCTGAAATTGAGCTCACATCCGGCAAGGGGGTGGTTGAAATTCATTTTTACCGTATCCTCCAGCACATCCTCTACAATGCCGTTCAGCTGGTTTCCATGGGAATCCTGCATGGGAATCACCTTGTCCTTGACCAGGAGACCTTCTTCAATGGTCCCGTTTACCTTGAAAATATCTTTTGAAAGTTCAACGATCGCGTTGGAATCAACCCCGCCATATCCGTCTTTTGGGCTTAAAACGAACGTGAATTCATCTCCGGTTTTCTTTCCCAGAATCTTTTCTTCAAAGGCGGGTAAAAGGTAGCCCTGTCCATATATAAAACGCATGGGCTTATCTTCTTTTACAGATTCAATCACATCGCCGTCAACTATAAGCGTGTAGGACAATGAAACTACTTTTTCTTCTGAAATGGTCATGATTTATTGTTATTGTTTGTTGGTAATTTTCTAATCTTATAGCCTATCGCAGCCGCAAACAGTGAAAACAGGGGTGTTATCAAATTAAAGAAGCAATAGGGCAGGTATGTCAAAGTAGCTACGTTCAGGACAGTGGACTGTACCACGGCGCAGGTATTCCATGGTACGAGCACAGAAGTGACCGTCGCCGATTCTTCAATGGTGCGGGAGAGCACTTCAGGAGCGAGTCCCCGCTTTCGGTAAGAATCGCCAAACATATTTCCCGGCAGGATGATAGCCATATACTGATCTCCCAGTGTCATATTGAAAAAAATGCATGTTCCCAGTGTGGTGCCTATGGTGGAGAGGGTGTTACGCATGAGTTTGAGTAAATTTTCAGTAATTGTATTGATCATACCAGAGGCACTCATCACACCGGCATAGGCAATAACACACAAAATGAGCCAAACTGTATTCAACATGCCTGCCATGCCGTTTGTAGAGGTAAGGCTGTTCAGGATCGGATCTCCTGTATCCACGCTCACACGGGTGCTGATCATGTTTACCGCTGCGGCAAACTGTCCCTGAGCAATCTGTTCGCAAATTTGCGGCTGAAACAGTACGGCTGCTATGGCTCCTGCTATTGCTGATAAGAACAGGGTGATAAAAGGGGGGATTTTTTTAAATACCAATACAATGGTAATGAGCGGAATAAGCAAAAACCATGCAGAAATATTGTATGTGTTATCCAGTGCGTTAAGTTGCGGCTGTATATCAACCGCATTTTCCGTAGGGATGGAAAAACCGGCAATGGTGTAAATGATCAGGCATATGATAAAGACGGGTAATGTGTTCACCAGCATATACCGTATGTGGGTAAAGAGGGGAACCCCGCAAAAAGACGAGGCCAGGTTGGTGGTGTCTGACAAGGGTGACATTTTGTCACCAAAATAGGCCCCCGATATGATGGCTCCGGCCAGCCAGGGGACAGGCAGACCTATGATCTTCCCGGCTCCAAGCAGGGCAACACCAAAAGTTCCCACCGTGCTCCAGGAACTTCCTGTTACCAAAGATATGAGGCTGCAGATAATAAAGGCAAGGGGTAAAAAGATAACCGGATGTATAACCTTTAATCCGTAGTATATCATAGAAGGGATGATCCCGCTGCTCATCCATCCTCCGGTAAGGGCTCCGATAGAGATCAAAATCAGGATAGCAGGGTACGTATTTTTCATGTGGGAAAGCATGGCCTCTTCTGCCATAGACCAGGTAAGGCCATATTTCAAACGGGCAATGGCAAAAGTAATGACAGCCACCAGCAATAGGGCAAACTGTGAAGGCCCGGCTGTTACCTGGTCCCTGAACACAAGGACACTCGCAAGAAGGATGGACACCAGCAGGATTATAGGTATGAGGCTTGTGATGAGCGACGGTTTCTTCATATATAATGTTTAAAGCCCTGCAAACTCTATGTTGTCGAATAAAAGAGAAGGTATTTGCCAGGACATGGTTGTAAGTGCGTCGTCACCCGCTGCCAGCAGTCTGTTCCACAGATCCAGCATATTGCCTGTCATAACCATTTCATTGACCGGATATGTGATCTGTCCGTTTTCCACTTTATAACCTTCAATTCCGTATGAGAAGTCTCCTGTTGCCGTGTTGCAATTTCCTCCGTTGAACCCGGTCACAAAGATGCCATTTTTCATGGAACCTGCAATAGTCGCGGCGCTTCCCTTGCCACCCTTCAAAAACAGCAGGGAAGGCGAAGATATGGTGGGAGGCATCTGCATTTTGAGGGCGTAATAGGTACTCAAAAAAAACGTATTCAGCCGCCCTGACTCAATTACGGTGCGCTTAGCCGTACGTAGCCCTTCGTTGTCAAAGAAACGGTAGCCCGGCGATCCTTTACGGTGGGGATTGTCAATCAGTGTCAGTGCGGGCGAGGCAATGCTTTTTCCCAGTTTGTCCAGCAGGAAAGAATTCTGCTGTTGGAGTGAACTTCCCGACATGGCCTCGATCAGGGGAGCGAGCAGGGTGGCCGCAACCCTGTTTTCCACGATTACCGGGTACCTGCCCGAAGCAATTTTTCCGGGATTTCTTTTGGAAAGGGCCCTTTCAAGAGCTGTTGCGGCACATGTGCAGGGAGTTTCTTTGCCTATCCCAATGTTCTCCGGTTTAATTCCGCCCAGATAATCCCAGTCCGAGGGACGTGCATCCCCCCGTCCCCTGACGGCACATTCTACCGACAGGCTGTACCAGGTTTCTTCCGAGGTGCAGTTTAATCCGTCAGTGTCTGCCAGGTGTAGCCAGCGCCTGTAGTCAGAATAACCTGCAGTGACACTGATCAGGGCAGGATCTTTGCCCCAGACAGAGGCAGCACATCCGCTCAGGAAAGCTTTCTTTACCCCAGTATCCACAGAGCCTCTGTGTGCAGAATATAAGGGATCCCCTTCATAGCGAAGTTCACCCGGAACCAGTATCCTGAATGGATCCGGAGCCAGAAGCCTGACCGAGGCAACAGCGTCGTCCAGCAGTTTGTCGATACCCGCAGGATCGGCCTTGTTTGTGGAACAAGTCCCATAACGCCCATCTACGAATAGGTGGATCATCAGGGAAGAGTCCACGGCTTTCTGGATTGTCTCTATGGAATCGTTCAGTACAGACAGTTCATTGGCTGTATTGCTGATTGCAGCAACCCGGGCGTGTTGTGCTCCTTTCCGGAGGGCTCCCTGAAGGGCATAATCACACATTTGTTGAAGCAGGTCTTTTTGTTTCATACCCGTCCTCCTACCGTTAGTGAACTTACCAGAACGGAGGGCATTCCGCAGGATACTGCACAACTCTGTTCCTTGCCGCACGTCCAGGTTCCGTTATCTATGGCACAATTGTTGGCCACGCCCGTAATTCTTGCAAGGGCTTCCGGTCCGTTGCCTATGATATTTGTATCTTTTATGGGTTGTGTCAGTTTCCCGTTTTCTATCAGGTATCCGCTTTTGACATAGAAGGTAAAGTCTCCGGCACCTATCTGGACCTGACCGTTGCTGAAAGTATCTACATAGAGACCCTTTTTTACCGAGGCGATGAGCGCTTCTTCCGTATCCGGCCCATTGTCCATATATGTGGCCCGCATCCTGGGCAGTGGCATGTACCGGAAAGACTCCCTGCGGCCGTTTCCGGTTGGTTCAGCCTGGAAGTAACGGGCCGAGATCCTGTCATGCAGGAACGAGGTGAGGATGCCATCGGTAACCATATATGTTTTTTGTCCGGGAACACCTTCGTCATCTACGTTGAGCGACCCCCTGTTACCGGCAATGGTCCCGTCGTCTATTACCGTAATGCCCGGACTGCAGACACGTTTGCCCATCATATCGGAAAAGATGGACACTTTTTTCCGGGCAAAATCGGCCTCGAACGCATGACCTATGGCTTCATGCAAAAGTATCCCCGAACCTCCTGCAGCCATCACAACTGGCATTTCTCCGCCGTTGGGCTGTTTTGCCCCGAAAAGAAACGACGTGCGGTCAATGATTTCCCGCGCAAGTTCCTCAATAAGCCCGGGTGTCAAAAACTCGCCTCCCATCCGGAAGGAACGCGAAGAGGATGCCGATTCCCTTTGTCCGCCCGATTCCATGACACAAGAAACGGAAAGCGAAGCCATAGGACGAATATCGGCGCAGTGGATCCCCAGGGAATTGTAAATTTCAATCTGTGAGGTTGAATCGGAAAGTTGGGCGGTGACTTTTTTCACACGCTTGTCTGCACTGAATATGCGGTCATTCAGATCATAGAGAAAAGGCATTTTTTCCTGCGGGGAAAATTCCTCCCAGGGTTTGACGATCCTGTAACGGTCAGGCAGGTTCAGGGTGGCAATTGCAGCAGGTTGTGATGTTCTGATCAATCCTTGCGCAATATGGGAAGCCGTTCTGGCCGCTTCTTCCCTGTCGCGCGGCAGTGATGATTCTGTATAGGCGTAGCCGGTATTTTGCCCGCTGACCACCCGGATGCCCAGGCCGCCCTCATTGTGCGTCGAGGCGGCGTTTACTTCTCCGTCACGTAAAACAATGGAGTGAAAAGTGGTTTGTTCAAAATAAAGGTCGGCGTAATCCCCTCCTTTACGGAGCGCAAGGTTTAGCAGTTTGTAGGAATCCATGTCAGTCGCAGTTGTCAAATCCATAGCCTGGTTGCTGTGGACATATATAAACGGCCGGATTCCATACAGAGGGGGTCCAGCAGGTATGTTGTTTCACAATTTGGGGGATTGTTCCTGAAAGCCGGTTTCCCTGCACACGCAATTGGGAGGTGACATCGGGAATACCAGCCCATTCTAAGGGAATGGTTCCGGTAAAATTACAGTTTTCCAACCTGATGCTCAAGCGGTCAGCGTTAGTTTTCATCTTCCCGAAACCAGCGGGCAGCGGCCCGTTGAAATTCGCGTTCTGATAGAACAACACAGACGAAAGGTTTTCCAGTTCAAAAAATGCATCGGGCAGGGGCAATTCCAGCTTTGTATTATACAGGCCCAGACTTCTGAGTGCACGCAACTGACCGAATTCGGCGGGTATTGTTCCTGTAAAGGGGACGTTGCTCATTTGCAGGTTGGTCAGCCTGGTGAGTTTTCCGATATCCGCAGGAATGGGCCCCCCAAGACCTGTGCAGCCTACCAGGTTAAGGTCTGTAAGGGAAGTAAGGTTGAATAGTTCTGCCGGCAGCGCCCCCGTCAGGCCTGTCATACCGCTCAAATTTAGACGCTCCAGAGCAGTAAAACTGCCAATCCAGGCAGGAATGTTTCCTGTGATTCCGGCGTTGGACGAAATACTCAGCTTTCTGAGCAGCACCAGATTTCCCAGGGTCTGGGGAAGCGTTCCGGTAAAGTTGTTGTTACTCAGGGTCAGCAGTTCCAGTGCCAAAAGTTTTCCCAGACATGCAGGAACAGGGCCTTTACGGGAAATCACTCCGGAAGCCAGGGACAGAGAATCTACACGTCCTGCGGCGTTCAGCCGTACTCCTTCCCAGGTATCCATTGGAGCAGACAGATCCCATTTGTTTTTAGCCCAGGTTTCTCCTTCAGTTTCCATAAAAAACTCAACCAGGGCCAGGCTGTCCCGCATCCTGGGATCAAGTACAAAACCTGTCTGGGTTAACCTGACTTCCCTGAAAATTGTATGGATATTATTCCCGATGGTGATTATGGCTGTCCGGACCTGTGGGTCCCGGTTTTCTCCGAAAGAGATCTCCAGTGATCCACTCCCGTTCCCCGATACAGGCAGTACCGTACACCATGTCTTGTCGGAGCGGGCTTCCCACGGAAGGTTGGCCGTGATATGGACTGTGTGACTCCCGGCACGGTAGTCGTATTCAGCTGCAGGATCTGTAATCTCGAGCAGGGGCGGAATCCCGGCCTGTGTAATTTCAACGCTAACAGCCAGCTCTCCGGCCTTTATGGTAAAACTGCCCGTGAGCGGGGTTCCCAGGCTGGGGTTTTCTTCTACGCTCAGACGAAGGGAAGCACTTCCTGTTCCCGATTCCGGCACGATGTGGTACCCTTGTGGATTCTCAACACGCCAGGAAGTATTGGTATAAACTATGATATCTACCCATCCTCCGCTTTGGGGAAGGTTGATCTTGTCTGCAGACACGGAAAGTTCAACCTCCTGTGCTGATTCTCTGCACCCTGTCAAAAGTGTCACGGATAAAACAAGGGCGGCTAAACAGTGTATGACTCCTGAAAATCGTCTCATGGAAAGCAAAAGTACAAAAAAAGTATTATTTTTACATCACAGATAGCACTATGGAAAGGCCACGTCAAAAATATCCGGTAATATTGGTTTTGCTCCTCTTGATGACCGCTCTTCCGGATAGGAATTCTTATGCACAGCAGCAGCAGTATGCTCTATCGGGAATAGTGAAGGATCAGGACTCCGGTGAGCCTGTCCCCTATGCCACTGTTTTTCTGGAAGAGACGGGACTTTGGTATATTTCCGGAGAAGACGGTTCTTTCCGCTTTACCGGTGTCCCTGCAGGAACGCATACCCTGCGTGTTGAAATCCTGGGGTATGCCAAAAAGACCTTTACCCAGAAACTCGACCGTGACATGGCCGGGCTGGTGTTACAGATTGCCCAGGCAAGCCTCCGGCTGGAGGAAGTGGTGGTCACAGCCGAGGAGGGGGGAAAGCTCAATTCCTCCTCAAGGATAGAGAAGCAGGCATTGGAACATGTGCAGCCTGTGAGCCTGCGTGACATCATGCAATTGGTACCGGGCAATCTGACTGAAAATCCCGGGCTTAACCGTGTTAACCAGCTTACCATAAGGGATATCGCTTCTAACAGCGCCAACGCCTTCGGGACTGCGGTAATCATGGACGGGGTAACCCTTTCCAACGATGCCAACCTGCAGGTGAGGAAAACATCTGCCATAGGCACTGTGGGGGAATCTACAGCAGGCACCGGGGTGGATACCCGCCAGATATCTACCGATAATATACAAACCGTGGAGGTCATCCGTGGGATTCCTTCGGCCGTTTATGGAGATCTTACTTCAGGGGCCGTGGTTGTTAAGACGCGCTCCGGTGTTTCCCCCTGGCAGATCCGGCTTAAAGCCGATCCCCGTCTGAAACAGGTTTATGCAGGAAAAGGATTTTCACTTGGTCCGGAAAAAGGCGTGGTGAACGTAGACGCAGATTACGCACTTTCTTACGGTGATGTAAGAACACCCGCCGATGTGTACAGGAGGGTGAACCTGCGCCTTGGTTATTCGCAGACAGCGAAAAAAAATCTGACCTACAATACACGGGTGCGCCTGATTTATTCCGATGCCGATAACCGGACGGATCCGGATAACTTTCTGGACAATATTTCCAGGGACAGGGATATGGGGATCGGACTGGATTTTAACGGAACATACCGGCTGAACAAAAAATGGATCACCAACCTGGAATTCATGGCCGCCGGGGATGTGACCTCCCAGTATTCCCGGGAGAAAACCTACCGCAGTCAGGGGAGGGTTCCCCAGTCCCTGGCCATGTCCTCAGGCGAAAACCTCGGCTTTTTCACCCCTTACCGCTACTATTCCGACCTGGAGGTGTTCGGGCTGCCCGTAAATATTCAGGCCAGGGTGGTTGCCAATCTGTATGGCAAGTATGGTCAGATCAGCAACAAGGTACTGGCCGGAGTGGAATGGACTTCAAGAGGAAACAGGGGTGCGGGTAAGGTGTTCGATCCCTATCTCTCTCCCGATATCAACGCCTCTTCCACTTACCGTGAACGTTCCTTCAGGGATATTCCCTTTCTGAACCGGTACAGCCTGTTTGTCGAGGATAAACTGCGGGTTCCCCTGGGCCTTGTGCGTGCCCTGGAGATCCAGGCAGGTGTCCGCTTTAACGGCATCCTGCCCGACGAACGCTTTAGCCTGGACCGGTATTACTCGGTGGAACCAAGATTCAATGCCCGATTCCAGATCCTGAAAAAACAAAAGGGATTCCGGGAATTGAGCATAAGAACGGGATGGGGAATGAATTACAAAATGCCTTCCATGGTCTACCTGTACCCCGAGCCCACCTACCTGGATGTAGTCTCATTTTCATACAACGACATAGACGACAACGGGATAGGGATGGTTCTCTTTACCACGAAAAAACTGGAACAGGAGGTCAGGAATCCGGAGCTTAAGCTTCAGCAAAGTACCAATTTTGAGGCCGGGATGGATTTTGACATTGAAAATGTGACCGGATCGCTAGTTTTTTTCAAAGAAAAAATGGTGAACGGGTATGGTTTTGCCACCCAGGTCATGCCTGTATCCTACAACCGGTACGGATATGTATGGAACCAGGGCAGTCCCTCGCGTATAGATGTGCCCTCCGGGAAACTCCCACAATACGAGAACGGGGCTGTCTGGGTAGACGGAACAGCGCTGCCGCTGATCCGCGATACGGTCTTCCTTACCTACCAGAAACCGGTGAATAATATTGTACAGAACAAGTGGGGCGTGGAATTTACAGTGGCTTTTCCCGAGATCAAAAGTCTGCATACCACCGTTTCACTTACCGGGGCTTACCTGAACATTGTGTCCCAGGATGAATCCATGGGTGCGATAACGGTTCCTGTACAGGTGGCGGGCAGTCCATATCCCTATGCGGGTATTTACGCCGGAGGAAACAAAACAAATACAGGCTCCAGGAGGGAGCGTCTCAATACCAACGTCTGCTTTATCACACACCTGCCGGCCGTAGGCATGGTGGTGACCCTGACGGCCCAGCTGGTGCTTATGGACAGGACCGCCTATATTTGTGAATGGCAGGACCAGGTGCAGACTTATTATTACGACGATAAGGGATCCCGCTACTCGGGCAAATGGGCATACAGTGACGACCGCTGGACCAAGCGGGTGAATCCTTTGTATATCATGGATCTTTCCGGCAACATCATCCCCTTCACCCAGGAAATGGAGAACGATGTACGTTACAGGGAACTGATAGGAACCACCAACAAGGAATCCTACTACCTGGGATCCCGCTATCCGGTATACGGAATTCTCAATATCAGGCTCACTAAAGAAATCGGAAGATGGGCAGCGGTGTCTTTCTATGCCAACAATTTCCTGAACCTGGATAAGCTCGTTAAGGAAAAGATATCGGGAACAGCCTTTGCCCGTAACCTGCCCTTCTATTTTGGGGCCGAGGTCAGATTAACTTTATAGGCATATGAACAGGCCGATAAAACAACTGATGATTCTTTTTGCTGCAAGCCTGCTGCCCGTATTTCTTCCGGGCTGCACGGATGTGGAGCCGGTGTATTCCACCTTGTCCATTACGGTAAAGCCACCCCCGGATCAGGCTGGAATTGATCTTACCGCCGTAAAAGTCAGGGCACAGGCAGTGGACGAGCCGATCTTTTACGAAACGTTTCCGGACGTTTCGGGCCATGCTGTGCTCAACGTCAGTCCGGGTAGGTATACCCTGCTTTTATCGGCATTGTATCCGGAAGGTTTTTCGGTAAGTGCATCGCAATCCGAGTTTTTGGCGCTATCGGCGGAAACAACAATTTTTTCCTTCACCCTGGACCTGGCCCTTTCGGGGGGAATCATTTTCAGGCAGATCTATTATGCCGGGAGCAAGACTCTTGATGGCGCCAATTATTCGAAAGATCAGTTCCTGGAACTTTATAACAATACAGACCAGGTGTATTACCTGGATTCACTCTGCGTGGGGACCCTTGCGCCGGCCAATTCCACGGTATCCAACAACCCGTGGATGGGACTGGATACGCTGGGTTTGTTCCAGATGACCTGGATGATTCCCGGCAAAGGGACCGATTATCCCCTGGCTCCGGGAGAATCTGTAGTACTAGCTTTCAATGCGGTGGATCATACGGCCCGGGCTACCAGCGGGCTGGATCTGTCACGGGCCCATTTCGGTTTTTATGACGAGGAACTCCCCAATCATGAAAAGCATCCCGATGTACCTGCCCTGAAAAGGATTTTTGCAGGCCAGGGTACAGCCTACACAATGAGTGTACATTCCCCGGCCCCTGTAATTTTCCGTCCGGTGATGGGTGTTGCCCGGTGGCTGGCAGACGTGGAAAGATGGCAAAATTACCAGCCTGGAAGCACCAGTGGCCTGAAATACATGCATATACACCGTTCATGGATATTGGATGGTGTAGAATGTGTGCAGAATCCGGCCAACGCGCTCAAGCGCCAGCCCGCCTCTGTTGATGCCGGATTTACCTGGCTCAGGCAGGGACAAAACAAGGGGAATGCTGTTGTACGCAAAGTAAAGGAGGTACTTCCCTCAGGAAGGATTATATACAGCGACACCAACAATTCAACCGGGGACTTCCTGTACGATGTACCGGCTGCGCCTATTCTCACACCCTTATGGAAATGAAAAAGGTTTTGATCATAACGCTGGGTTTCCTTATGGGAAATATTACCGGGATGGCAGGACAGGACCTGGAACGGATCCTTTGGGATAATCCCTGGCAGACAGGATGGGCTTCTGCAGGCATGGCTTTTTCTGACAGGAATTATACCGACATTTCCCTCCGGACCGTATACCGGGGCGGTGAATTCAGAAATATATATGATCCTGCCACATCATTCCTTTACGGACTGCAGACACGTTCCTATCGGATGCTTGGAAAAACTACCCTGAGCGGATCCTTTTCATACAGCTACCAGGACAGAAAAGTCCAACAGTGGCTGGGAATCCTGGATCCCTACAGAACACCTTTCATGCTGGCGGACAGCGTAGCCGGAAATTATGTTCTTGAATCGTATCACATGGATGCAGGCATGGCCGTTCCTGTGTCCGGAAAGTGGACCCTGGGCTGTTGGATTTCTTATGATGCCCGTAACGGCGCAAAATACAGGGATCTTAGGAATAGTGATACTTATATGGACTTCATGGTTGCACCTTCTGTCGTTTATGAAAGCGGACCGGCGCGCATAGGGGTCCATCTTTTCTACAGGCGCATCACCGAACAAATTGATTATACCCAGGTGGAGACAAGCACCAACAAGGTTTTATTCTCCTTTTCTGGTATGTGGTTCAACACCCAGCAGGTGTATACCTCCTCGGCTCCGGGCACCCGTCTGATCAGGGACCATCTGTACGGCGGAGGCATCACGCTGCATTACCGTCCCGGAAAGTTTTCCCTGTTTGATCAATTTTCGACAGGACTCAGAAACCAGACACAAAGGGAAGATGTGGTACTTGCCCGCAGGTATGGAGATGTCCGCGAATGGTCATGGCAAAACACCCTGATGTTGTATTACACCGGCCGGCACAGGATAAAAGCCGATGTTTGCCAGGAAGGGCAAAGGGGATTCCAGCCCGTTCAACGGCAGGAACTGAACCAGACATCGCGTTTGTGGGAATGGGTGCAATATGGAATAATTCCCTCTTTTATACAGGAGAAAACGTTTATGGACATCAGCTATTCATACAGGGTAGCTCAGGATAAGCATTATGATCGCTGGAGGGTAACCGGGGGGGTATCGCACACCCTGTTCCGTCAGCAATGGATCAAATATCCGCTGGCTGTTCAGCGCTCCCTGGATCTGACCCAGGCCTATGCCCTTCTTAACAGGAGCTGGTTTGCCGGACGATGGATTGTTGATCTTTCACCTGGAATATCCTATGGCTCGGGTCACCTGGAAGAAACCTCTCCGGAAGAATTGCTCGAGGCTCAAAAACTGCACAACATAGGATTTGAAAATCCTGAAGACTTCCGTCTGGCGGAACCTGCCCGCGTGGAGAATGATTTTCTGACCGCCAAACGGGTAGCAGCCGGAATAAAGATTCGGGTAACTTTTTTTGCAAACCCGGCAAAAGGGCTCAATCTTTTTGCCGAAACGGGATACCGTTATACACAGCAACTTTCTGCCGGCAACAAGATGTTTCACGAGGCCGGATTAAACATTGGTCTGATATTCTGATTTTTATGAAAAAAATACTATTATATGCCATTCCGCTTTTTCTGGTTTTTACGCCCCTCAGGGCAGATGAAGGCATGTGGCCTGTACACCTGTTGGAGAAAAATCTGGTGAGGCAGATGCAGAAAAAAGGCATGAAGATAAAGCCGGACATTATTTATGACAATGAAAGAACCACGCTCTCAAGTGCCGTCGTGTCTATGGACTTTGGATGCACTGGCTCGATTATTTCCGATAACGGACTCCTCATTACCAACCACCATTGTGCCTATTCGGACATTCATGCGTTCAGCACCCCCGGGAAAAATTATCTGGAAGAAGGATTTTGGGCCCGCAATGTTTCTGAAGAAAAACCTGTTCCGGAAAAAATGTCTATTTCCTTCGCAAAGTATTTGATCTGACAGAAAGGGTTCTGCAGCTCAGGGATACCTTGACCGGCAGGAGGATGTATGCGCTCCTGGAAAAAGAATACCAGCAAAAGACCGGCTATGAATGTATGTGCGTTTCCATGTGGAGCGGCTCCCGTTATTATATGTATTGCTACCAGAAATACAGTGATGTACGCCTGGTGGGGGCTCCCCCCGTATCCATTGCAGCCTACGGAGGAGAAACCGACAACTGGGAATGGCCGCAACATAAGGGCGATTTTGCCTTGTACAGGATATACACGGCTCCTGACGGTTCTCCTGCCCCCTATGATCCCGCAAACATTCCCCTGGTACCTGACGCTAAGCTGACCATCAGCGCCAAAGGCACCAGGGAAGGAGATTTTGTAATGGCGCTTGGTTATCCTTACCAGACAAACCGTTATAATTCTTCCTTCGGACTGCATGAAAAACAATCAGTGACATATCCCGTGGTGGTTCGTGCCTCAAAAGCTCATCTTGATATCATCAACAAATGGATGGGATCTGATCCCGGTATCCGCCTGCAATATGCCGATACATATTTTAGTCTGGCCAATGTATCTGAATTGAGGGAGGGAGAGGTTCTCAGTCTTATTCGCCACAGGTTTATTGATACCAGGCGAAAAGAAGAAGCCAGAATGCGGGAATGGATCAGGGCCTCTGAGAAAAGAAATGAGCTATGGGGCTCGTTGTTTGAAGACCTGGAATATGCTTATTCAGTTACAGAAGAGCTGACAGCAGCACGTGAATGGTACAGACAAACACTCATATCCTCACAGTTTCTTCTGATGGCAAGAAGGGTGGCGGGCCTCAGATCAGAAGTCAGGCGTGCAGGAACAGACACGGTGGATTGCACAAGGGACGAATTCAGCAGCTATTACAGCCGCATGATGAACTATTACAACGGGTACCATCCGGGATTGGAAAAGGAATGGTTTGTCATCGCACTCAGGGATTTTTGCGCAAACGTCCCACGCCGGTACTGGGGTGACTACCTGGCATCACGTTATGATCACTTTCAGAGCGATGTCTTAAAGCTTGCCGGATACATTTTTGACAACTCGGTGTTCAGGAGCAGGGAAAGCTTTCGGGAATATTTTCTTACCCCGCATCCTATAAACGAGATACAGTCCGATCCGGCCTGTATGCTCAACAACAGTTATGACACCCAGCAATATAATGAAGAAGAAAGAAGATTGCTTGGTACTATAAATGCAAGGCATACAGACACGCAGTATACCCGAGCCTTGTATGCTTACAGAAAAGAGCAGGATATTCCGCAGTATCCCGACGCCAATATGAGCATGAGGCTCACTTACGGAACGGTGGGACCTCTATATCCCCGGGATGCTGTAACATACAACTGGTACAGTTCCACACAGGGGCTGTGGGATAAATGGAATCCCTCCGATTACCAATTCCGGATAACTGACCCTTTCCGGCAGACCCTTGAAGCAGAAGACTGGGGCGTTTGGAAAGACAGGAAAACCGGAAAAATGCATGTGAATTTCCTGAGTGACCTTGATATAACAGGCGGGAATTCCGGATCACCGGTTCTGGACAGCCGGGGCCGGCTGGTGGGTCTTGCCTTTGACGGGAACAAGGAATCCCTGGGAGGCGATTCCTTTTTTCATTCCACCCTCAATAAATGTGTCACCCTGGACATACGTTACGCCCTGTGGATTATACAGAAATTCGCAAAGGCACAGTATTTGCTCGATGAAATGGACATTACTTTTTAACCCTTAATACTATAATTTATGAAAAAGTACGAATGCGATTTGTGCGGGTATGTATACGACCCTGCTGAAGGAGACCCTGACAATGGAATAGCTCCCGGAACTGCTTTTGAGGATCTTCCCGAGGATTGGGTTTGCCCTCTGTGCGGTGCGGGCAAGGAGGATTTTTCTGCGTTGTAAAACACAGTCGCCTGCAGACCATAAGGTACCGGCAGGGCAGGGGCGATTATTGTTAAGTTCATGCAGTATCCCGGTGTGTTTTGCATTTTACTTGTGTAACTGAAACACCAAAATATATGAGATCTGTAATCACTTCATTGATCGTAGTTGCCCTGGCCGGACCTCTGGCAGGGTCTTGCTCCAAATGGAACTCTGATACCCCCGGGGAAAGGGAAGATATAATCCTTACCAGGGTTCAACAGGAAATCCTAAGCAACAGCAATGGTTTTGGCATTGATCTTTTCCGTGAAATGTGCCTGGAGCAGGAGGGAAAGAATGTCTTTATTTCTCCTTTGAGCGCATCTCTGGCCATATCGGCTGTAACCAACGGAGCAGCCGGTAAAACCCTGGAAGACATGAAGGCAGTCCTGGGTTTTGGTCCATATTCGCCGGACCAGATGAACGGGTTCTTCAAACATCTTGTTCCCGCCCTTAAGGCGGTTGATAACACCATAAAGCTGAGCATCGCCAATGCAGTATGGATTGAAAAGACTTTTCCTGTAAAGAATCCTTTCATTCAATCCCTGCAGCAGTATTATGACGCCTCGGTCAACCTGCTTGATTTTTCAGACCCGAAGGCCCCTTCTGTCATTAACCAATGGTGTGCAGACAACACCAACAATCTGATCAAAAAGGTCATTGACCGGATTGACCCCGATAAAAGGCTGATTTATACCAACGCCCTTTACTTTAAAGGGAAATGGGAAAAAACTTTTGATAAAAAAGTAAGCTGGCAAGGCTCCTTTGCCAATCTGTCAGGAACTTCCGGTCAGGTGACTTATATGGAACAAACCAGCCAATACAGATATACCGTGGCCAAAGGAGTGGCTGTTGCCGAAATACCTTATGGCAACGAAGCTTACAGCATGGTCATTGCGTTGCCCGATGCAGGTGTTTCTGTCACGGACGTGCTTTCTTCCCTGACCTGGGAACAATGGACAGGTTGGATGGAAAACCTTTCCCCGGCCGAGTTGAACCTGCGCATCCCGCGCTTCAGGGTGGAATTTGATTCAGAGGAAACGATGATCCCTGTTTTGACCCGCATGGGAATGGGGATTGCCTTTGATCCTTGCAAGGCTGATTTCAGCAATATAAGCGACATCCGGCTTTTCATAAGCCTGCTCAAACAGAATTCCTACATTCAGGTGGATGAGGAAGGGACAGAAGCTGCCGCTGTTACCACCATAGGTTTTAATCTGACTTCCATTGGTCCGGGACAGACCATCCCGTTCCATGTGGACAGGCCCTTCCTTTATTTTATCAAGGAAAAAAGCACGGGGACCATACTGTTCTCGGGCCTGATGGTAGATTTTTAAAAGGATATGATTTCGTGGTAGACACGGATGGCAAAATTATCGGTCATGCCGGCAATGTAATCTATGATAGCCCTTCGGTATTGCATTATGTCAGCAATATCGTATATGATATCGTTCTCAAAATGTGCCTCATTTCTTGCCCTTGTGTCCACATTGCTATATTTTACAAGCCATTCGTAAAAATACCTTAACAGGGTGGGGAATTTAGACGTGTTGTCAGCTATACGCTGCAGCAGGTCATTTCCATGAAATCCTTCCAGAAAATCAAAAATCGTATGGATGATGCACCGTGCGTATTCTTTATAATAAAGAAGCCGTGGATGGTAATAGATATGACGGTAATTGAAATCCTTGACCTCAACAAGCAGGTTGTAGTATTGGCAGGAATAATGCAATCCTTCTTCCGGAGATGAATGGTTGCAAAGGTCTTTGATGAAAAGATCAATCAGGGCCGTATTGTTTACCACTCCCGGTGCATTCGGGATTCTTCTCATAAGCCGGGACAGTTCGTTCAGGCGCTCGGGCTCCAGCAGGTTCAGCTCTATGGCATCCTCAATATCACGGCCAAGGTAGGCGATCTTATCCGAAAGTTTGACAACACAGGCTTCCCACGTATAGGGCATGTATTGGTTGGGCCTTTCTATCTGTTCAAGGTCAATGGCTTCTTTGCGTGGAAAAAGCCCGTTCTCGTCTGTTTCACCACAATGCGATATGATCCCGTCACGCACGGCATACGTCAACCGCAGGTTTTTATGAATACCCGAGGCATTGGGCAGGGTTGCAATCTTGTCTGCCGTATACAGCCCGTTCTTTTCGTGCCAGAAAGACCCGTCCCATTGCCGCATGATATCGGAAAGCAGTGTTTCCCCTTCATGGCCGAATGGACTGTGGCCCAAATCGTGACCCAGGGCTATGGCCTGTGTCAGTTCCGTGTTCAGTCCCATGTATTTTGATAGGGTATAACTGATAGATGCCACATGGTTCACATGTTCCATGCGTGTGCAGATGTGGTCGTTCTGTGTTGCGAAAAAAACCTGTGTCTTGTGTTTCAGCCTGCGATAAGAAGTGCAATGCAGGATACGCGAATAATCCCTGTAAAACTGGGAACGGGTGTCATCCTGTTTGTCTTCCGGCTGCAGGAACCTGTTGCCCCTTTGCAGGGTTTGAGCCCATTTGGGATGGTGCGGATCTATCTGATGTTCTTTGAACCTGCAGGGTACCATTTTACTGTTCATAACCAATCTTTTATTTAATGCCGCGAATTCTTTTCTCCCATGCCCAGGCGTTGGCCAGCGTGTCTTCCAGCGGGCGTTTCGCTTTCCAGGACAGCACCCTGTTCGCCAGTGAAGTATCTGCCCAGACAGCCTCTACGTCCCCCTCCCTCCGTCCGGTGATCCTGTATTTCAAAGAGACGTTGTTGATTGTCTGAAATCTTTTGACCAGCTCCATGACAGAGAGCGGTTTTCCCGTCCCCACATTGAACACTTCGCACAATCCTGGTTCGTTTTGGGCTTCCATGCGCTTCAAGGCCGAGACATGGGCCGCTGCAAGATCCACCACATCTATATAATCCCTGAGAGCCGTTCCGTCCGGGGTGTTGTAATCATTGCCAAAGATCTTCAGTTCCTTGCGGATCCCGGCAGCTGTCTGTGTTATGAAAGGAACCAGGTTGTTGGGAATGCCCCTTGGCAATTCGCCTATTAAGGCGGAAGGATGAGCGCCTATGGGATTAAAGTACCTGAGGATGATCCCCTTGATGGAAGCATTGGCCTTAACGGTGTCGGTCAGGATATCTTCACAAATTTGTTTTGTATTCCCGTAAGGGCTTGTGGCCGGCATTCTTGGGGTATCTTCCGTAACCGGCAGGACAGGCGGTTGTCCGTAAACGGTGGCAGAGGAAGAAAATACCACATGGCCTCCTTTGTTTTCTGCCAGCACTTCCAGCAAGGTAACCAGGGACAACACGTTGTTATGGTAATACATGAGCGGTTTTTCCACACTTTCCCCCACTGCCTTGAAAGCGGCAAAGTGAATGACTCCGTCAATCCTGTGTTCGCCAAATATTAGCAAAAGCTGGTCTTTCCTGCAACAATCGGCATGGTAGAAAGGAATATCCCTGCCGGTGATTTTTTTCACACCCTCCAGACAGGTTGTATCTGCATTGGAAAGGTTATCGGCAATGACCACCCCGTATCCTGCCTCAAGTAGCTCCACGGCGGTGTGGCTCCCTATATAACCGGCTCCCCCGGTGATAAGTATGTTTTTCATATAGACAAAGATAGGAAAAAGAAGAAAAAGGCTCCCCTTGGAGCCTTTTTCTTCTTAGTGTAAACAATATGCTGTTTGTTAGGGAACTTACATGGCTGCCCTGATGGCTGACTGTGCTGCTGCCAGGCGGGCGATAGGCACCCTGAACGGGGAACAGGATACATAGGTCATCCCTAACTTGTAACAGAATTGGATTGACTGGGGATCTCCTCCATGCTCTCCGCATATTCCGATTTTGATACCGGGATTGGTCAAGCGGCCTTTTGTAACGCCCTCTTCCATGAGTCTGCCAACAGAAGGCTCGTCAATGTGCTGGAACGGGTCAAAAGGAAGTATCTTCTTCTGGATGTACTCTCCCATGAACGAGCCGATATCATCTCTGGAGAAACCGAAGGTCATCTGGGTCAGGTCATTTGTGCCGAACGAGAAGAACTGTGCCGTTTTGGCCATCTCGTCTGCCACAATCGTTGCCCGGGGTATTTCTATCATGGTACCATAGAGGTAATCAAAGGTAATTCCGAACTGTTCCTGGACCTCTTTATGAACCCTGTCGGCGATGATTTTCTGGTCGTCCAGTTCTTTTACACTTATGGTTACAGGAACCATGATTTCGGGCCTGGGACGGAGCCCTTCCTTGATTAGTTCGGCCGTGGCTGTAAAAATGGCACGGAACTGCATTTCAGAAATTTCGGGATACGTAATTCCAAGACGAACTCCACGGTGTCCCATCATGGGATTTTCTTCGTGCAGCATTTCTCCCCGTTTGATCACATCTTCCACACTAACGCCCAATTCTTTGGCCAGTTCCTTCTGTTTGTCAAGCGTATGGGGAACAAATTCGTGCAGCGGAGGGTCAAGCAGACGGAACGTAAGCGGCAGACCGTCCATAACACGGAGTGTCTCTTTTGCAGCGGCTTTAACATAAGGTGCCAATTCGTGGAGGGCCAGTTTTCTTTCACCCACATTTTCCGAAAGGATCATTTTGCGGAGTTTGCTCAGCGGGGCTTCAGAATTCAATCCGTAGAACATATGCTCAATGCGGAACAGGCCTATTCCCTCGGCACCGAAATTCAAGGCCATCCTGGCATCTTCCGGTGTGTCGGCGTTGGTGCGGACTCCCATGGTACGGAAGGAATCCACCATTTTCATGAATTCCTGGAAACGGGGGTTTTCAGAAGCATCCATGGTCTCTATGGCTTTATCATAAACGAAACCACGAGTTCCATTAAGGCTGAAAACAGAGCCTTCCGGGTAATGTTTCCCGTTCATGGTAAGAACGCGCTTTGCAAGGTTAATATGTACGGCTTCGCATCCTACAATAGCACATTTTCCCCAGCCGCGGGCTACCAGGGCAGCATGGGATGTCATTCCTCCGCGTGATGTAAGCAGTCCGTCGGTAACACGCATTCCTTCCACGTCTTCAGGGTTTGTTTCTTCCCTGACCAAAATCACTTTTTTCCCGTTTTTGCTCCATGTAACAGCATCCTCCGCTGTGAAAACGATTTGTCCGACAGCACCTCCTGGACCGGCAGGCAAACCTTTGCCAACCACCTGCGCAGCCTTTTCAGATTCTGGATTCAGGATTGGATGGAGCAGCTCGTCAAGCTGGGAGGGTGCCACCCGCATAACAGCCGTCTTGCGGTCAATGAGACCTTCCAGGAGCATATCCATGGCCATATTCAGGGCAGCAACCCCGGTGCGTTTGCCTACACGGCATTGCAGCATCCAAAGGCGTCCGTCCTGTATAGTGAACTCTATATCCTGCATGTCGCGAAAATGGGCTTCCAGGTTCTTCTGTATCTGATTCAGCTCGCCATATACCTTGGGCATGGTAGTTTCGAGCGAGGACAGATGCCTGTTCTGGTCGTTCTTGGTAGATTCATTCAACGGGTTGGGTGTACGTATACCGGCAACCACGTCTTCTCCCTGTGCATTGATAAGCCATTCACCGTAGAATTTGGCTTCTCCTGTGG